>Ga0114922_10002209_pt1 | contig 18340 bp, 31 predicted proteins | sample AartaG_FD_100975 | JGI IMG/M metagenome (GOLD analysis project Ga0114922, IMG submission 100975) | Deep subsurface microbial communities from Aarhus Bay to uncover new lineages of life (NeLLi) - Aarhus_00045 metaG | ecosystem: Environmental > Aquatic > Marine > Oceanic > Sediment | place...
AGAAGAAACGGATAGATACCTTTTGGAAATTGCTTTGTTTGATGTTCACTTTGGTATGTTAGCGTGGGATAAGGAAACTCCTCATGATTATGACTTAGATATTGCTGAGAAATTATTCCTTCATGCTGTACAAGACCTTTTAAATAAATCCGCTGGCTATAGCCCCTCAAGGATCATATTTCCATTTGGAAATGACTTCTTACATATAGATGATCCAACAAACTTGACTCCACAAAATAGAAATCCTCTAGACGTGGATTCAAGGTTGATAAAGATCTACACGAAAGCTAAGAAAGCAGTAATCAAAGCCATTGACTACTGTAGACAAGTTGCTCCTGTAGATATTGTTTGGATTCCAGGAAATCATGATCCTAATGTCTCCTACTATCTTTGTGATGTGATAGGAGAAGTATTTGCAGAAGATCCAGATGTACGAGTGGATGTTGGAGCGAAATGGAGAAAATTTTATCCTTGGGGTAATTCTCTATTAGTTTTTACTCATGGAGTAGAAGAGCCGATTAAAGATTTACCTGGAATTATTGCTACAGAGGAACCTAAACTTTGGGGTAATTCAAAGTATAGAGAAATCCACATTGGACATAAACATAAAAAAATGGAAATGAAATGGACAAACGTGGATACTCATGTAGGAACAGTAATTAGAATGATTCCTTCAATTGCTACAGAAGATGCTTGGCATTACAGGAAGGGATACATCAAAGGTTATCATGCCGCTGAGTCATATGTTTGGGATCAAAAATACGGAGTCATAGGACAATTCACTTGTTATATTGACTATGACGAAATGAAAGAAGATTAGACTTTCATTTCCTCTTCTTCAATGAAGTCATTAAGAGGAAGGATTTGATGTAGATCGTAGGATTCTCTATCGGTAAAAGTGAATTCTTTTACATCAAATCCTTCACTTTCATAAAATACAATTCTTTTTGATCCATGTTTACCTAAGTACTTCACGTTATCAATAAAATCAAATATAAAAGAACCTTCTTTTTTGTCCTCATGTTTTCTCAAAGTACGTCCTATACTTTGAAGTACTCTAATTTTACTTTTAAATGAAGCCGCTAATACAAGGTATTTAAGATTAGGAATATTAATTCCTTGTTGGAATATTCCATATGTAGCAATGAGAGCAATATTTTTTTGCGTCATCATTTTTTGTCTCCAGTCTTCCCTGTAGTCAACATCATCAGATCCAGATAAAAATACTACATCTCTTTTCGTATAATTTCCAAGATAATTTAATAACTGCTTTCCTTCTCTAATATATCCTACAAGAAGTAAAATATTATCATCTACATGGTTTACTGTATCTTTTATCAGTTCCATTCGAAACTTATGTTCAAATGTTTCTTTCTTTACATCATCGTAATATTCAGATTCTAAACCAAATGGATATTCAATATTAAATACCTTCACATTACACTTTGATATATATCCCTGCTCACCTAATAATCCAGAGGAATATTCTCTTAGGATAGGCCCAATAAAAGCTTTTGTATTAAGCATTTCTAAAATATCTGTAGGCATTGTTCCTGTAAATCCAAATCTATATCTAGCGTGTGATTTTGAAAAGATTTTCTTTAGCTCATGTGCTTTGACTTGGTGACATTCATCTCCAACAATAACATCATAGTCATTTATCCTATCCATATTATTTTTCAAGGATTGCCAAGTAGTAAGTACTACAGTCTTAGCCCACTCAAGAGGTTTCTGCTTTATTTTATCATAGATACGTCCGATATATTTTTCTTTTAATCCATATTCCTGCATATCACCAAAAAACTGCTCAACTAATTGCTTAGAAGGAACTATAACTAAGGCTCTACGAACTTTAGTTATATCTCTATTGTCTAACAGGGCTTTTATTATATAAGAAATGACAAGCGACTTTCCTGATGCGGTGGCACTCCTGATAATTCCTTTGGTATACTTCAAACAATACTCTACGGATTCTTTTTGGTATGGATATGGAAACAGAGATAAGTCAAGATTGATATCTAAGTCATCTCCTTTGAACAAAGCCTTTACTTCATTGTCTATTATTATTTTAATGTCATGTTTCTTTGCTTCTCTTAAAACATCTGGAAGTAAACCATAAGGGAATGTTCCAGTATCGGTAATTAATGATGCTTTCCCGTTCCACATTCCAGATCTATATTTAGGACTCCAGAAATATCCCTTTACCTTATGAGTAAAGGCTTTCTTCATTTCCTTCATAAATTTTACATCATTGGTTAATATTTTTATTCTTACTTTTCTGTATAGTACTAGCTTTGCTTCATATCCCATTAAATTCCCATCCTATCACGGTCTGAATACGTCTTTAGTCTCCAGCCTTGTTGCTCAAATGCTTTATAGCATAACTCAAAAAATCTAACTCTTATTTTTTGTTTCTTCATTATCTTCTTTAAATGTATTATCTTTTCATCTTGTGGTAAACAATACTTCTCTATTTCTGGTTTAGTCCATTCTTCATCTTGATTAAATCTATAATATTTATATTGTTTACCTGTCAATCCTTCCATTTTTCTTTCAAGATCTTCATAAATATCAAGTTCTTTATAGTAAAGTTCCTTAAATTTTATTATCTGAAAGACATTATCGGCTAATTTTTCTAGAATATCTGTCTCATCAAACTTGACTAGTTCATCAATTGGATATTGGGATTTTAGTTCTTCAAATATATTTTCTTCTTCACTCATCGGCAATTCTCCTATCATAATGATTTTACATTATGAACATAATAACATAAATAAGAATAATTGTAAACTTCGCACGTTTACAAAATACAAAAAATAGTGTAAGATGTAATTTAGATAGAGATAGATAGTAGACAAATAAACAGACAGATAGATAGGAGGTAAAATGATATTAAAGATATTAAGATATAACAGAAAAGAGAAAACAGACAAACAAGAGTATTGGATGATTGATAGTGTTAGAAAATATAGTTTATCAACTCCAATAAGATTAAGTCATAAAACATATATTGGTGATTATAATGCAGTATTTTTTGATATGCCAGATATAGATTGTACTTGTGGTGACGATGATGAATGTGATTCCTGTATGTATTATAATGTACTTATATGTAGATTGGATGATGGAAGTGAATATAGTATAGCTTTCGATACAGTATGTTATGTGTTGAATGATAATGGTAAAACAATAGAAAAAATAGTAGTAAATAATTAAATGTCTACTATCTATCTCTTTCAAAAGGAAGAAAATGAAGAAAAAAGAATTACTATTCTCCGTAACTAAAAAAGATTTAGATGTTCAAACCTTTAGATCTGGTGGAAAAGGAGGACAACATCAAAATAAAACTGATTCTGGAGTAAGGATAGTACATAAAGAAAGTGGAGCAGTTGGAGAAAGTAGAGAACAAAAAAGCCAATACCAGAATAAAAAAATTGCTCTTAAACGACTAACCGAAAACAAAAAATTTAAATTATGGTTGAATAGAAAAGCCTTTGAAATAATTGATAAGAAAACCATAGAAGAACGTGTTGAGGAAATGATGAGCGAAGACAAGATAAAAATGGAAATTAAGGAAAATGGAAAATGGGTAGAGTATAAAAAATAATGATACATGGAAACGTAAAGAATGAAAAAAATAAAAAATTTGGAAAATTAACAACCATAGAATATTTAGGTAAAAGTAAATGGAAATGTTTATGTGATTGTGGTAATTTTACAGAAGTACATTCTCAAAGTCTCAGAACTGGTAATACTAAATCATGTGGTTGTTTAAAAATAGAAAAAGCAACTAAACATGGATATGTAGGAACTCCTATATATAGATGTTATAATTCTATGAAAAATAGATGTTATAATATAAACAATCCTAGTTATTCAGATTATGGTGGTCGTGGAATTAAAGTATGTGAACGCTGGAAGGATTCATTTAATAATTTCCTTGTAGATATGGGAGAGCGACCTAGTAAAGATTATTCTATTGATAGAATTGATAATGATGGAAATTATGAACCAAATAATTGTAAATGGTCAACTGCTAAAGAACAAAATAGAAATAATAGACAAGTAAAACTTAATGAAAATAAAGTTAAAAAAATAAAAAAACTGCTTCTTAATAATATCAAACAAAAAGATATAGCTATTAAATTCAGAATTGATCAATCAATTATATCAGATATAAAAAGAAATAAAATTTGGAGAAATATATGATTAATAGAGTAAATTCTGATTTTATAGAGAAGATCATTGTTAAAGGGATGTTAGCGGATAAAGATTTTCTAGTTTTGGTATCTAGTGTTTTTAGTCCTAAATACTTCGATGATCCTTATATAAGAAATACATTTGATTTCTGTAAAGAATACTTCTCTGAAAACAATGGAATTCCTTCTAAAGATACAATTATAAATTCTTCACAAGAGAATAAAGAAGGATTAAAAACATTATTGGATGAAGTAGATGAAATAGATTTTAGTGTTTCGGATAGCTATAAATTTTTATTGGATCAATCAAATGATTACCTAAAAGAAAAAGCTATTAAAAATGCTATAATTGAATCTGTAGATGAAGTGGAAGATCCTGAAAAACGTAATAGAATACGTGACAGGATTGAAGATGCACTAGTCAAAGATTTAAAGATAGATTTAGGTCTTCATTATTTTGCACAATTAGCGGAAAGACTAAGAAGAATATTTACAGCAAGTGAAACAAAAGTACCTACATTTTATCCAGTATTCGATGAGTTCATCAATGGTGGATTCCCTCCTTTTACTCTCAATATTTTAACTGCAAAAATTCATGGTGGTAAAAGTAATACAATGGCTAATTTTGCCGCTAGGCAAGTTCTTAACGGATATAATCCAGTAGTAATTTCTCTTGAGATGGGAGAAGATGCATTTGCTCAAAGATTTGATGGTATTTATTCTTGTTTAGATATTAACAGGATGTACATGTCAAAGGAATATAAAACGAGACTGTTCAACAAACTTTTGCATGTTAAGAATACTGAAAACAGAGGGGAGCTATTCATTAAACAATTTCCTACTGGAGAAGCTTCTGTACTTGACTTCAAAATATATTTACGTGAATTGATAATGCGAGATAAACAGCCGCATATCCTTTATGTTGACTATATCAATTTAATGAAGACAGCTTACAAGACAGAAAATAACATGTACTCTACAGTCAAGAGGGTTTCAGAAGAGCTTCGGGCTTTATCATTTGAATTCAAGATCCCTGTAGTGTCTGTATCACAATTAAACAGAGAAGGAACCTTTGTAAATTTTACAGAATTGGACTTTAACTACATTGCTGAATCACTAGGTGTTCCTGCTACCGCTGACTTTATGGCAATCTTAGGAACTGATGAAGACAATATGGCATATCAAAATGAGATCCTTTATAAGATAACAAAGAATAGACTAGGTGGAAGAGTTGGTCAATTCGATAAATTCTACCTTGACGCTAGAAGTTTGAAAATGTATGATAGTTGTGAACTTGATTTATGGATTGAGGACGCAGAAATTTCTGGAGATGATAGAAAATCTGTAGACCATGAAGCTTTGGAAGATAAGAAAAAAGGTAAAAGAAGAGGAAGGAGAGACTAATGCCTGGATTTGGTTTACTTGAAAGATTAATGGGTAGTGTAAATGGAAGGATACAAGAAGCAAGAGAAAGAGAGTTTTATAATCAAGCTCAATTAGAAATACTACAAGCACAAGAAAGAAACTACATGAACGAATATGAATCTTTATCTATGTCTTCTACTTCTTCTTACGCATGGAGAGATAAACCAAAAAGACATAAAAGAAAAATAAAAGTAGTAAAACCAAAAGAGTTTTTCAAAAAAGAGGAATTTGATATATGAGAGATTATTCGAATATAGATTGGACTAAACATATTGATGAAGTCTCTAAATCATTTCCAAAATTGGATTTTCCTAAATTAATAGCCAAAGAATTATGTAGTGTTCAACCAATGACATCAGATCTTATTGGGAATTTTTATAAAATAGTAGAGAAAACAAAATTTGAATTTTTTAAAGAAGAAGAATTTGAAATATGAATATAAAAAAAGTACAAATTAAAGCTAAAACTAGAAAACTCAAAACTAGATGGACTCTTGAGTGTGTAGAAGATGAACTTGCTATATATTTTTCAAAAGAACTTTATGATGAAATGGTAAAAGAAAAGGAAATAAAAATAGAATTTTTTAAAGAAGAAGAATTTAATTTATAAGCCGATGGGTTGAGTTATACCATAACGCTTGAGGAGGATTTAATGTTTATTAATTGCTATTATGACACAAGAAAATCTATTATGCACCTGTGGGAACAAGTAGAAGGGGAAGAAGAAACACACCATGATGAAATTCCTTGGACTCCGTACCTTTACATGCCTTCAAAAGAATCAGACATCAAAACAATCTACGGAAAATCAGTACATAGAAAAGGATTTGATTCATACTTTGACTACCATCAATTTCAGAAAACAAACGATGCCAGTCATTTGTATGAGAACAAAGTAAAATTCGAAACTCAATTTCTTGCTGAAAGGTATCATGGCATACCAGATGAAGATATTTTCGTACCTCCATTGACTACATATTATATTGACATTGAAGTATATTCTCCAGATGGATTTCCAGAAGCTAAAGATGCTAAGTTTCCTATAACTCTTATTTCTGTTAGGGATAGTAGAGATGGAAGTACAATGACTTTCGGATATAACCATCTTAATATTGAAGTAGCTTATACTGGTAACATAGAAGGAATTACATATATACATTGTGAAACGGAACATGATCTCATAAGAAGATTTTTAGAATGGGTACAGCATAATCAATATGATGTTCTTAGCGGCTGGTATATTTGGGATTTTGATTTGCCTTATATTATCAATAGAACTATGAATCTTTGGGGAGAAGAAGAAGGTAGAAAAATGGTTAGTCTATTATCTCCTCTCAAAAATGTCCATATATGGAAGCAAAAAATGTCGGATGATATCAATATTGATATGGCAGGAGTTACAATTCTGGATTACTACAATGTTTATCGCTGGTATGGTAAGAAACTTGAACGGTATACTCTAGAGTATGTTAGTCAAAAGGAATTGGGAGAAGGAAAGTTAGACTACTCACAATATAAAAATCTAAATGATCTAATGGAAAGGGATTGGAACCTCTATGTTGATTACAATGTAGTGGACTGTGAGCGTGTTCATGACCTTGAAAACAAATTAGGATACATTAGAATGATTCAAGCTCTAAGTCTTCTATGTAAGTGTCCTATGAAGTATTACAATGCACAAACACAACTGATCGAAGGGTTAATGTTGACTTACTACAGAAGGAATAACTTATGCGCTCCTCATTTCTTTGGTGGTCAACAAGAGCATTTCAAAGCCGCTCATGTCAAAGATCCTCAAGTTGGATTATGGTTATGGGTTGTGGATGTCGATATCACAAGTAGTTATCCTTCTCATATTATCGCTTTGAACATGTCTCTTGAAACATTCGTAGGCAAAGTTTCTGGTATGCCTGAATATCAGGTAATCAAAAGTGTAAACAGAAAAGAATTTCCTGAATTCAAGATGGTCAAAGAAGATGGTGGAAAGTGGAAAGTTATAAGAATGGAAGGAGATAAATTAGCTAAATTTAATATGGCTTTAGATAGAGGACTGTTAGCAATTGCACCTAACGGAGCTATCTTCTCAACTACAAAAGAAGGAGTTGTAGCAAAGGTTGAAAAGAATGTTTTCTTCAAACGAAAAGAAGTAAAAGCCAAAAGAGATGAGTATGGACTTCAAGCTAATGAATGTACAGGATTAGAACAAAAGGAATGTCAAGAAAGAGAAAGAGAACTTGACTCATTGCAGTTAGCTTTAAAGATTATGATGAACGCTTTCTTTGGAATTATTAGCGTACCATACTCTAGATATTTCAACGTCCATATTGCTTCTGCTATTACCGCTGGAGGTAGACATACGATTAAAGAAGGAGAACGCTTTTGCAATCAACTTCTAAACGAACCTAATCCAGAACTAAAGGATATTCTCAAACAAATATCAGGAGAAGAAAAAAGAGCAGATGTAGTAACTGATAGAGATTATGTCAAATATATCGACACCGATTCATTATTTATCGGAGTTGAAGAATGGATAGAGAATCATGGACATATAGAAGCATGGACTAAACTCTCTGATGAAGACAAGATACAATGGATCATAAAAATATCTAATCAAATGGAGAAGTACATTGATAATAGAGTTTTCCATGAAGTTCAACTAGGTGACTACAATTCTCAAGTACATGATTTCAAGATTGGATTCAAACAAGAGATCATTGCTAAATCTGCTCTATTCATAAAGAAGAAAAAATACTCATACCACCTAGTCAATAAAGAAGGTGTACCAAAGGATGAGTTAAAGACTACAGGATTGGAGATAGTTAGATCTGATAGTTCGGAAGCAGTTAGACCACGTTTGAAAAAAGTTATGGAGATGATTGTAAAGCAACATCCAGATGAAGATATAGCCGCTATAATCAGAAAGTACAGAAAGGAGTTAAGAGAAATGACTCCAGCAGAATTAGCCGCAAACGTAGGAATAAATAATATCCGTAAATATCTATCTGGTGACGGTGGTACTCCTATAAAGGGAACACCTTGGCATGTCAGAGGAGTTTATAATTATCGTAAGCTTTTGGAGCATCTGGATATTAAGAATAAATATGAAGACATCTATGAGGGTCTAAAAGCAAAGGTGATCTATGTTAAGAAGAATCCCTTTGAAGTTGATATCGTTACATTCCAAGAGTGGCCTACAGAATTTGAGGATGCTATACAGTATGATCATGAAACCATGATTGACAAATTTTTCATCAACAAAATTCGAACACTTTTGGAACCTTTAGAAAAGGAACAGATTATTGATAATGATGATTCAAAGCTCAAGGTTTTCTTCTAAGTACCTGAATTTATTGTAGATAAAAAATGTCGATTTTGCTTGACATCCTTTCTTATATAGGCTATAATTAGTTATAACAATGAGAAAGGGATTTTAACCGACTTAACAAAAGGCGAAAGCCGAAAGGAAAAAATCATGAGCCAAAAAGTCTATGAAATCGTAACTAAGAAAGTTCTGGAAAGCCTTGAAAATGGTAAGGTTCCTTGGCATCAACCTTGGAAGTCCTTGTATAACGTGCGTTTACCGCATAACCTGATTTCAGAAAAGGGTTACAGGGGAATCAATGTTTTCTTGCTGACTTTTGCCGATTATGGTTCTCCGTACTGGTTGACCTTCAACCAATGCCGTAAGCTTGGTGGGAAAGTTATTAAAGGTGAAAAATCCAGACTGATCGTTTTCTGGAAAATTTACGATAAGGAAGTTGAAGTTGACGGAGAAAACGAAATGCAGAAACGCTATGTTCTCCGTTACTACAATGTTTTCAATACGGAACAATGTGAAGATCTGGACTTGAGCAAAGTTGAAAACGATGTTGATCAGATTGAATTTAATCCGATTGAAGAATGTGAAAAGATTATAGCTAACATGCCGCATTGTCCGACTATCAAAACTGGTGATAAAGCTTCTTATCGTAGAGATAAAGATTTTGTCACCATTCCGAAAAAAGAATCCTTTGAATCGGTAGAAGAATACTACTCAACCTTGTTTCATGAATTGGCTCATTCCACCGCACATCTTGGAAGACTGGATAGAGCCAAAGAAGAAAACAATGACTACAGCAAAGAAGAGCTTATAGCTGAAATGACTAGCGCAATGCTTTGTGGAATGGCAGGAATCGAAACCAAAGTAATTGATAACTCAGCCGCTTATGTCAAACATTGGAGCAAGGCTTTTAAAGATAACGTGAAGATCGTAGTAGAAGCCGCTCAGAAAGCTCAGAAAGCCGCTGATTATATTCTTGGAGTAAACAACAATAGCTAGAGGATGGGGAACAAGAAATCCATTAGGAAGAGATTCAGGGAACTAGAAATCTGAATCTCTTCCCCTCTATAATGAAAGGAAAGCAAAATGGAATTTACACTATTTAAAGAAGAAAAAAGTTTTCCTCATGACTTAAATACTTCCCATCCGAAAGTACATGAACACGTACATAACCTTCTAGTTAAAGCTGATCGTTTAAAGTGTACAGGTTGTGGGAATGAATTCGATAGCAGAAATCTGGAAGTCTGGATGTATGATCATAGTAGTGGTTGGGATGTTGGCCTGGAAAAAAGTTTTGGATCTGAAAACGGTAAACAATGGCTTTCAATTCTATGTGACTGTGGACATCATACCAGTTTTGAAAAACTTGGAATCGGGAGATTATAAAATGAAAGTATACGGAACATCTCATTATTTTGAAAACAATGTTGTTCAATGTAGAGCGGTTGTAGCTACTAAGACCAAAAAGAAAGCTATGGAATTGTTAAAGCAATCAGCGTATACATTTAAAAATTATACCTGTGAAACAGGTAATGATAAAGAAGTTCCATTGGCTCTAGCTCAACCTGAAACTGTGATCATAATGGAGCGGTACAGATAATGGATATAGGATCTAAAAAGGGATATCCTTCAAGTGCTTTGTCTAACTTCTCACCACATCCATTTATGTTTGAAGGAATTGAATGTGCGAGTATGGAAGGACTTCTAGCGTCCTTTAAGTTTAAGGATTCAAATGTACAGGTAGAAGTATGTAAGCTTGTAGGACTTAAAGCCAAGTACAGAGGGAAGAAGAGAAACAAAGCTTGGAAGAGAATTCAAACTTTATGGTGGATGCATAAAGAATACAAAAGAGATAGTGACGAATATCAAGATCTCTTAGACAGGGCTTACAATGCTCTGGCTAAAAATACAAAATTCCAAAAAGCTTTATTAGCTACTGGCAGAGCCGTTTTAAAACATAGTATGGGATCAAGCGATATGTCCAATACAGTTTTGACTAGGAGTGAATTCTGTTCAAGACTAACCAAAATAAGAGAAAGGTTGAAAAATGAATAAATTTGATACTGGTTCAAAAGACTTCTTAGGCTTTAACAAGGCAAGCAGAACTAGGGGAGTGAATACACTCCCCTTAGTTTCCTGATTTCCTTTCCGATCTTTTCATTATGAATAAGCAGACTCTCTGTATCTGAGTCTATCATCATCATCTCTAGCTGGAAGTCTGGTCACGCCAGGTCTTGTAGTCGTTTTTGTTTCATCTCCAGTATCATCTGATTCAAGAATATCAAATACCATTCTATAAGTTAATGAACCTTGTCCTGCATTTGATCCATCTCCTGCAATTGCCTGATGATAAGTGATTCTATGTCTTAGAGCAGTAGCATTTGCTTGTTTTGCTTCTTCTGCCCCAAAGAAAAAATTAGTTCCTGCCGATGCTGATGCTATTTCGCTTAATGTCGATAGTGTAGTTAATGCATTAAATACTGCTTCTTTCATAATCTCTTCCTCCTAATTTTTAAAAAGGGAAATGAGAGGGGAGTGCTTCGTCTTTCACTCCCCCCTCTTGCTCCTCATACATGGAAGGGCTTCTTCTCTACCACATCCATGCTTCCTCATTACTATTTATATTTTTTTAACTCTTTTTTCAATTATTTCTGATAAATTTTATATCCACTAGTTGAACGAACTATCTTGAATCCTTTATCTTCTAAAAATGGAATCCTTTGAAATCCTCTTGTGGACTGATACCCAAAGCAACAAAAATCTTCTATACGTTCATCTGATAGAGTTTTATTTTCATAATTACTAATATCTTCATCTCCTTCCGCAAAATGTTCGATGAAAAATTTACCTACTACTTTGTTTTGAGCTATTAATGCTTTCTTCGCTGAATCGAATACATCTTTATTTCTAGTTATATGGAATTGTTTACCACTAGCTAATGTATAACGGTTTACTTCTTGAATTATTGCAGTTTCTACATACTCTGGTACTACGTTTAAAACATAGGCTGAAAAACTCTTCTGATAGAAATTCATGATAGGTTTTTTATTACTTACTCCTTCCCAACCATCTTGACCACCATGAAAAGGATCATAGGCATATACTCTACAACCTTGCTCACGTAAATAACTAGCGTTACGTCCATACTTACCAGCACCATAGTCTAAAACTGTATCTCCTGCCTTTATCAATCTCTTCTTGAATAACTCACGAACTGGAGGAGCGGCTTTACCAGCTATGGATGTTCCCCCTTTTTCTAATGGTTTGCCTTGATAGAATCTATTACATGCTTCATAGATCATTTCTTCTATAGTTAAATAATTTTTAAATTTCATAATTTTTTTGCCAATTTATTTTTTCTTCTATAGTATAAAATTTTTCCATATCCTCCAGATCCTCTAACTGGAACAAATTCTTTAGATTTAGGTATACGGCTATTAATTGTTTTTTGATCTTCTAATTTTTCTATTCCTGTTATGGGTTTATAAATATATTTTAATTCTCCCCCACAAGTACAGGGATGTACTAATTTCAAATAATGTTCGTATTCTTTTTTACATTTAATACATTTATATTCATACATTACTTTCTCATTTTATCATTTTCGCAATTTTTATTGAAAGTTCTCCTTGTCTATCCATTGATAAATTTTTAAATTCTGGTATCTTAATAAGCTGATTATAAACTTTATCTACTAACTTGTTACCAGATTTTCCATATTTCTTTGACAGGTCGGATTTCATACTAGCCATTCTCTTATCAAAGATTCCTTCGTCAATTTTTTTATCTATCTTATCTAATAATTCAGTCATTTATTCCTCTCAACCGTTTCTCAAACGGAGTCATTAACTCTATGTCTTCTTTTTTAAATGGATTTTTCTTTTTCTTCTTACCATTCTTCTTTTCTTTGTCTGGATCTTCTTCTTCTGGTTCTTCCTCTGGAGGAGGTTCTTCTTCTTTTTCTGGAGGAGGTTCTTCTGGTGGAGGATTAGCTGTATCAGGATCATCATCTTGTTGCTGTTCGGGTGGGATATCCTGTTTTGTTTTCTTTGGCTTAGTTTCTTTACCTACATTACTCCACTTTTCTTTCTTATCTCGTAGATCCGCTACAGTAGCGTCATTAGCGTCATTCTCTTTTTTACTTTTCATTGCTTCTAGTGCTTTATTTATAATTTCCAGATAGCGTTTTACTTTTTCTGGAGGATAATCTCCATCTACTTCTGGTTCATCCAGACCTAAAGCTTTAGATACAACATCTTCATTTAAAAATTCTTCTAGTCTCATATTACACTCCCTTGTGTGCCTTTACCTGGAACATGAGTAGGTGTTCGAAAAGTTACCATCATAGTTCCTCCTAGAGTACGTGGCTTTTCGCTTCTCATGAATACCTTACCTCCAGAATCTATAGCAATCGAACTTACTCTTTTCTTTCCACCTTCATCTCTAGTTAAAACTCTAACTTTCCATGATCCACCTAATTTTTCAATATAAAAATTCTTTTTAGATAATATTTGTTTTGCTTCTTTTTCTTTATCTTTTTTATCTGAAACATCTGCAATATCTTTAATTTTTGATTGAACATCTGGATCATTAGGTTTTAAATAAACAATTTTATCCAATCCTTTCTTCTTTAAGAATTGTTTTACTTTTTTTGCGGCTTTATCTGTATCAAACTCACCTTTAAATCCATCCCAAGGCAACATTTTATAAAGTTCGGAACTACCAAACATCCATTTAGTTTTAGCTTGCTTGATATTTACTTCTTTACCAGACAATTTACTAGTCCATCCTTTACCTTTAGGTTTGATATCCCAACCGCTTCCAGCATATCTATTTTCTTCAAAGTCAAGACCAGCAACTTGTAAGGCTCTAACCATTTTAGTTTCGAATTTTTTCCCTACCTTTCCCCAATCGTCAACCGTTTTTTCATCAATATCACCATCTATGATATCCAGATCTTCAAGATCTTCTAAGTATTCTTTAAATTTCATACCTTTGTCTCTTTCTTAGCGGCTTTATCTGCCATTGGTTGTTTTTTAGCAAATTTTTCTGCTTCTCCTTTACTTTTATATCCACTTGATACAGGCATCCAATATTTACCTACACTACCTAAAGCATACCACAATTTATCACTAGGATTTTGTGCTACTTTATATGCTTCTTGAATGACTACATTCTCGTAAGCAGATTGAATTCTTTCATTTAATTCATCTCTCATAACTTCTCCTATATTCTAATCTCATCGTCCATTTTAGTTCTATCTGCTCCCTTCAATTCCATAATGGTCTTAGCCATACGTCTATCACCAAACCACCATGTTACACAAGATACTGTTAGATACGTTACAATAGAAGTAGTATCTTGAAATATCTCCATTGCTTGAGAAGCAGTAATTTCAGTTCCACTAGCTTGCATAATCCTCCATGCCATAAGTGTAACCCATGTAGTTATACCACATAGATATACGGTTAATGAAGGTCTAATCATGCCTTTAATAAAATCAACAAATCCAAAGAGGAAAGAAATGAAACTAGCTATTGGAACTGTGAATAATTTCCAAGAAAGGAATTTGCGTTCCTTTTCGGGAACTTCCGTTCCATCTTCTAACTTTTTAGCTTTACTAGTCCATGTAAACATATAACCTTCAATGTTTAAAAGATTATCAATCCACTTGTTACTGAATAGTAATTTGTTTCCTTCTCTCATGCTTTGCATGTAAGCGTCTGCATCCTTTAGATCTATAGCACCTTCCACTTGAGCTTGAGTAATTTTAATATTCGCTTTTGCTTCCTCAATCATTGCGTTTGTTTCAGCAGTTAACATAGCAACTTCATGGTCATTTCTTGTATTTAACATTTCTTGTTCTAGTTTGGCATGTTTTAGTTTGAACCATCCACCTACAACATTTCCAATTAAACCTGTTACTCCACCTAGTATAGTTTCTAATAACATAATTAATCTCCTCCCAAAACATTTAATTTAAATGGTTTATCTACCATTGTATTTCTAAATTTTCTTACTATTATTCTGGAATTTAATACTGCTCTTTGATTATTTAAAAATCCAAATTTAGATCCCATGAGTATACATCCATTTGTGTGACTATTAAATCCTTTCTTAGTATCTCCAGCCCAATTACCAGCATGTATAAGTATCCAGCTTCTATTTGGTACTTTTGTAACCCAATATACAGATCCGTATTTTGGAGATTGACGAATGACTACTTTATATTCTCCAGAAGGTATACAAGATATACTTCTCTGGTTTTCTCTCCAAGGCAACTCCAATGTCTTACACATAAAACCATCTGTAATTAACATTCCTTCCGTACCTTGATCACTAGTGCGTGTCCTTAACAAATATACAGTTTTCATTTTTACTCCAATTCAGGTTTACATGTATTCATTTTATTATTTTTTTCAAGAATTGAATTTCTCAAAGATAAAATCATAGTTCTATCATTTTCTATAACTTGTTTATAATAGGATCTAACAGATTCCGCTGAAATCGTAACTGGTTTTTGTGTTTGAATTCCTATACTGAAAGACCAATTGTAGTCATGATTAATATGAGCATTAAACCATTTTACGGACATAGGATCATTTCCATTTACAGGTACTATATCATTGGTATATTCTGTAAATTTTTTTGAATCTTCTGCATCAGTAGATATAGCATTATGAATTGATAATATAGTATTACTATCTTCTTCTTTTATAAAATCCAACCAGCATTTTCCTAAAACATCATTATGATCTTCAAACCCCAAAGCATTATATAGACTATAATTAGCAAATTTTATAAGCATCTCTTCATCTAGTACTATAACAAACATATTAGCGAAATTCATCATATCCCAAATAGCTTTTCTTAGTTTATCTGCTTCTATTAGATTACCTTCGAATCTATCTGATTCTTTCTCAAACATAATTATCCTCCTCCTAAATGAAATATTACATCAGAAAATTTTAAGATCAGCCCGATCAGCCCTAATATTATAGTCGCAGACAACCCATAAGCAATGTACAATCTGTTCTTTATTTTATTGTGTTCTTTTAATGATTCCTTGTCATGATCCGTTAATTTTTCTTTAAGTTTATCGGTAGTGGTGTCTAATTTTTCTCCACCAGCAGTTAATTTAGTAGAACATTCATCTAACTTTGTAGTTATTCCTTGAAGTGTGGTACATGTAGTCATTTGTTTTTTAGATATTTTATTCTGATTTTCTACAACATCTCTTAGTAATTCAGTCATAGAAGTTTGTTGATCTAAAACCGTTTTATGGAGAAGCACCATATTCTCATAACTATCCATATAAATTTTTAAATCATTCTTCGTTATATCTTCGCTCATATAATAAATTCAGTCCTCAATTATTTAGAAAATGTATTCTAATAGTTATTTATAAAAAAATATATAAATGAAATGGAAAAATATATATAAAAAAATATAAATATTAGTGATATGGAAGAACTAATAGATAGAATAAGTAACTACTTGGATATTCAAACCAAGAAAGAACGTATAGAACAATCCCTATATATATCCTCTGACATCAAAGAAGTAATTGAATTGATTAAGAAGACAGACAATAAGGAAGGGATTTTACGATTGCTAGATGAAAATATAAGAGAAGAAATAGAAAAACTTATTGATGGGGGATTAATATGAGTGATTTAATAGATAAATATCTAGTAGAGTTAACAAAAGCTGATATAGACCTTTTGAAGAAAAGAGGTAAAGTTGGGAAGAATTTTACTGGCTTTACTACAACAAGAGGGGATGGAAAAAGTACTCCAGTAGAAAAGGCTTTAAAGAAAGAAGAAGAGAAACCTCTAGTAAAAGTTGGGGATATTTTTTATAACTCTTGGGGATATGATCAGACTAACATAGATTGGTATCAAGTTACAGCATTAACTAAAAGCGGAAAATCAGTAAAAGTAAGACCGATTGCAGGAAAGATTAAAGAAACTGGATTTATGAGCGGTGTGTCAACTCCTATAAAGGGTAAATTCAAAGGGCCAGCGGTCACTAAACGATTGGGTGTCAGTAGAGGAGAACCATATCTACCTTCTAAATATGGATGGACTTCTTTATGGGATGGAAAACCAAAAATGCAAAGCTGGTACGCTTAAAGGGAGAAGTTATGAGTGATAAATTAAAAGAAATGTTAAGTGAAGCCAAAAAAGGTAAAAAAGAAAAAACGAAAATGCTTCCAGAGCTTCACGCTTTAGATGATAGGATAGAAGACTTTATTCAAAAACTGGAGGGTAAAATTAATGCAGTAAAAGACAATCCTATTTTTGTGAAGAAAGCATTTGCATTACTAGGTGATATGAGTAAGGAATATAGTGAGTTTATAGCCGCTCTTAGAGCTATTGTCAATGCTGTAGATAGAAAGGGAATGAACCTACCAAAAGAAAAACCATTAAGCAGAGTCAGAGATGTCAATGCCAGACATAGAGATCCAGAAGATGAAGTAGCTCCAGAAGAAGGAGCCACACCACCACCTCCAGAAGAAGGAGCCGCACCACCAAAGGGAGTTAAAGAAGCATTGACTTTTGAAGGTGTAAAAACCCTAAAACAATATAAAAATAAAAAAGATAAAAAAGATAAAAAACTTCCTACATTAAAATTTTTAAAATCCATTTTTGGTGATGAAGTAATAAAGAGTCTAAAAAAAGGAGTCGATTACGACTAATGGACATAGTAGATAAGCTAAATATATTTATAGAAGCAAGAAGAATGGCTGGAAAGACCGATGCTAGTAAGAAGTCATACGAAAGGAAGCATTATCGTATGGGAGGAAAGCATACAAAGAAATCCAGCAAGGAAAGATTAGAAAGATCAGCAGAAGGTGACAAAAGACAAAAACGTAAAAAGAGACAACCAGAACGAACCCCAATGGGCAAGGGAAGGACAAGATATCACGTATAGGAGGAATCATGGGTAATATAGTACTAGACAAAATAGACAATTTTCTTGGAAATATGGAAGAGAAGTATCAAAAAAATATTAAAGGTAAAGAACTTAAATTTTTATATGTCACAGAGGAAGACGAAAAGAGTGACGCATATAAAGTTTACTTCAAAAAGATGTTGAAGAAATACGGAGTCGATGAGCCTGATAAAATTCCAGATAAAGACAAGAAAAAATTCTACGATGAAGTAGATAAAGGCTGGAAAGCTAAAAAAGAAACTGACTAGGAGAAGTTATGAATATAGTTGAGAAGTACTTAGGTGAAGGAATTAAAAAACCTGGAGATAAGGTTAAAGTTCCACATAAAGGTAAAATGGTTTCTGGAAAAGTAGTAAGATATGATAAAGGAGATCCACATGGAACTGCTTATTACGTGGTTAATGTTGGGGAGTATGCATCTATTAAAGTTCCAGTCCATA
>Ga0114922_10002210_pt1 | contig 18339 bp, 16 predicted proteins | sample AartaG_FD_100975 | JGI IMG/M metagenome (GOLD analysis project Ga0114922, IMG submission 100975) | Deep subsurface microbial communities from Aarhus Bay to uncover new lineages of life (NeLLi) - Aarhus_00045 metaG | ecosystem: Environmental > Aquatic > Marine > Oceanic > Sediment | place...
GGTGTATCTCTGAGTCTCATATTCGGACTCATCCTCGGGGGATTGTCAGGATATCTGGGTGGTGTAACAGACATCGTCATTCAGCGTATCATCGAAGTGCTCCGGTCGTTCCCGGCCATACCCCTCTGGCTTGGTTTGAGTGCAGCTCTGCCCATGACATGGTCCCCTTTAAGAGTGTACTTTGCCATTACAGTTATTCTATCTCTCCTGGGCTGGACAGGTGTAGCCCGGGCCGCCCGTGGCAAACTACTCGCTTTGAGAGAAGAGGACTTCGCCATGGCCGCTTATCTCGCCGGGGCCAACAAATGGCGTATCATCTACAAACATCTTTTACCCTCCTTTCTGAGCCATATCATCGTGACGGTCACCCTGCGTATCCCTGGTATGATCCTGGGAGAAACAGCGCTGAGTTATCTTGGATTGGGACTTCGTCCCCCCATCACAAGCTGGGGTGTGTTATTGAAGGAATGTCAAAACCTTCAAGATGTGGCCCATCATCCATGGTTACTTTTACCCGTCCTGTTTATCATTCTAACGATCCTTTCATTCAATTTTATAGGGGATGGGCTCCGGGATGCTGCAGATCCTTATGCAACCTGAGAAGGAATAAGTGGAATATGATATGAGAAAATTAAAAATCGGCATCATTGGAACCGGCAGATTCGCCTGTAGAGCCCATTATCCTGCACTGGCCGAAAGCGAAAAAGCCGAAATCGTTGCCATCTGTGAAAATGCACATCTAGATCGCATGGATGAAATGGCCGATAAATATCATATCCCCAACAAATATACGGACTACAAAAAAATGTTGTCTGAAACAGAGGTCGATGCTGTCTTTGCACTCATGAGACCGACGTACGGGCTTACGCCCATCGCTTGTGATATCCTTTCGGCGGGTAAACACCTCTTCATCGAAAAACCTCCTGCCATTTCCCTTGCCGACATGAGAGAAATGGCTACTGCAGCAAGGGAATCGGGATGTTCCACCATGGTGGGATTCAATCGACGATTCATCCCCGTGCTCGTGGAAGCAAAACGTCTCGTGAGTGAACGCTCCATCTCCCTGATCGTCGGCACATTTTACAAACGCGAACTGAAAAACGATTGGCATCCGGTATCCCAACTGCTTTCCAACGGCCTTCATGCACTGGATACGCTTCGATGGTTGGCAGACAGTGAGGTCAAAGAGATCGTCGCCGCAAAATCAAAGACTTTCACCGATTACGATAACAGCTGGCAGGCACTTATCCGTTTTACAAACGGAATCATCGGCATTCTATCGACCAGCTATTCTGTAGGAGCCCGCTTTCACACTTTCGAAATTCATGGGAGAGGCATCAGTGCCTTCGTCGATCCGGATGTGTCGGCCGTGATATATACCGATGGGAACAGAAAATCGCCGACCGTTCTACACACGAAAGAATTTGCAGAATCTGAAGAATTTATCGAGTATTACGGCATACGGGCCGAAGATAAACATTTTGTTGGATCTGTATTAAATGGCGAAAATCCTTCACCCGACTTTGAAGATGCCCTCGAAACTATGAAAATGGTTGAGGATATAGAGAATGGGACGATTTAATTGGAATGAAAGAGAACCCCTCGAGAAGAAAATACCATGAAAAAAGTAAAAATCGGATTCATCGGAACGGGTAACTTTGCCAGGAAAGCACATTATCCATCCCTCGCCAAAATCAAAGGCGCAGAAATCGTTGCCATCTGTGAAAATACCCATCTGGATCGCATGGAGATTTTGGCCGATCAATACCGTATTCAGCACAAATATCAAGATTATAGAAAAATGTTGGAAGAAAACGAAATCGATGCCGTATATGCCATCATGAAACCGACCTATGGATTGACCCGAATCGCCTGTGATGTACTGGAGGCGGGGAAACACCTCTTCATCGAAAAACCTCCTGCACTCTCGGTTGCAGATATGACGAAAATGGTTGAAGTGGCAAAGAAATCGGGATGTCACACCATGATCGGTTTCAATCGTCGATTCGTTCCCATACTCGCCGAAGCGAAACGCCGGGCCACCGAGAGAGGTATTTCATCGGTTAGCGCCGCATTCTATAAATACCAGATGAATCAGGAGTTCCCAGGATACAGTCAGCTCCTGTCCAATGGTATTCATTCGGTGGATACCCTGCGCTGGCTGGCAGACAGTGAAGTGAAGGAAATCGAAGTGGCCGCTTCCAGCGCCTTCAGCGATTTTGATAACACCTGGATAGCACTTTTACGGTTTGAAAATGGCATCATCGGCACTTTGTTGTCCAGTTATTCAGTGGGAGCTCGCATGCACTCATTTGAAATTCATGGCAAAGGTATTTCCGCATTCATCGATCCCAATGTGTCTGCCAGGATAGTTACCGATGGCAATATTCAATCACCGACCGTCCTGGACACAGAGAAATTTTCCGGCTCTGATGAGCGGATCGAGTGGTTTGGATTAAAGGCCGAGAGTCAACATTTCGTCGATTCCATCCTCGAAGGGAGAAAAACCATGCCCGATTTCGAAGATGGGCTCAAAACAATGGAACTGGTAGAAAAGATTGAGAAAGGTGGAATTTAATAAGATGAGATTGAAGACGGATTTACATGGATAAAAGAATCCGTTTCGATCCGTTCAATCCGTTAAATCCGCGTTCTATTAAACAACGAGAAATGGAGTAAAAGCAATGATACAAAAAATCATCATCGACGCGCATCACCATTACCAGAATGTACCCGACTACCCCGACCTCCTGGCCGAGGAATATGCACTCCTGGGAATTTCCAAAGTCTGTCTGATCTCCCCAAATGTTGAAGATGGAATCGATAAACTTAAAAAGGCGGTGGATAAATACCCCGATTTCATTCTCGGACTTCCGCAATACGATTGGGAGAATCATAAGCCCGAGGACATCCACCGTTTCAAGGACATGGGATTTTCGGGTGTCAAATTCATCCGTCCACCCCTACCCTACCACCATAAAAATTTCTGGCCCGTCTACGAAAAATGTCAGATGTTCCATATGCCCGGACTCTTCCATCTCGGCATCGTGGGCAGACCGAGTACCACAGGCATCATGAAAGCGGCCACTTCCGATGATGCTACCGAAGCCTATTTCATAGATAATAACTTCATGCGTCCAATCTACCTGGAGACCATTGCGCGATTATTTCCTGAGTGGCAGATCCATGGGGCCCACCTCGGGAATCCCTGGTTTGAAGAAGCCACCATGAGTTGCCGCTGGAATCCTAATCTCTATTTTGACCTGTCGGGATCGACGCTAAAGAAAAAACAACCGGAATACCTCGCGGAGTTACTCTGGTGGAATCGCTTCACCCGCTATCGGGATCCCGACGGTCGGGATGCATGGGAAAAGATCGTATTTGGGAGCGATGTAGCATATTATGAAACTCATGATGTACTTCATGATTACGACAACCTTTTTCGAACACTGAAGTTATCCAATGAAATCAAATGGAAAATCCTGGGAGAAACAGCTTCAAAAATGTATGGAATCAAGTATTAATGAATCACTCCTTAAATATTTTTCTCCTCATGGGCCAGTCCAACATGGCCGGAAGGGGAAATGTGGATGATACCGAACCTCTAGAACACAATCATATTTTTTTCTTTCAAAATAATAAATGGATTCCTGCGAGAGAGCCCCTCCATGATGATAAGACGACTGCAGGAGTCGGTTTGGCCATGAGTTTTGCAATTGACATCATCGAGGCATTTCCCGACATTAGCATAGGTCTCATACCATGTGCAATAGGTGGGACCTCCATCGATCGGTGGGTGAAGGGTTCAGATCTTTATTCCAAGAGTGTAATCCTTGCCCGAGAAGGAGAAAAAAGCGGTGCAATACAGGGTGTATTATGGCATCAAGGAGAAAGTGATTCGAAAAACAAGGAAAACGCGTTGTCCTATTATGATCGATTAACGGGCATGGTTAATTCGATAAGGACCGACCTGGAATCGAAAACAATACCTGTGATTTTAGGCCAATTAGGGGAATATCTCGCGACCAATCCGGAGTATCCGTACTGGTCCATAATCAACGATTCTCTCATGAGGGCGTCTCAAATCCTACCCTTGTGTAGCACCGTTTCTTCTGAGAACCTAAGAGATAAGGGTGATGGTTTGCACTTCGACTCAACATCATTGCGAGAATTTGGGAAGAGGTATGCCAGAGAATATATTAGACTCATGAGGGTAAACGGCCGGAGATTGTCATGAAACATGTACCAAATTTAATAAAAATTGACCAAAGTCGGGCATCGGCTCAAGATGAGAAACCCACCCGAAAATATGCGACTCGAGATCAATTATTAGAAAGGGCACTCCGTGGCTGTAATTGGATCACAGATGTCGCTCAGGTGCTGGACAGGGATCTGCCATATTATGGAGTCATCAAAGGAGAATACGATACAAAATCGCGGGAATGGAAATTTTACGGACCTTTCTGGCATACGGGACAGGCCGTCAGGTTGCTTCTGAAGGCCTATGAAATAACCCGGGACGAAAAATATCTCCAACATGCCCTTCTTGGCGGACAATACATGATTCATGACCAGACGATGGACAAGACTGATGATAAATTCTACGGCTTCATCCATGGTAAAAACGCGAGGCAAGCAAATACGGCTTCCCAACTGGAAGGATTTTGTGCGCTGTATGATTTGTACAAAGTAACACGAGATAACAAATGGAAAGAAAGCCTTCATCTTGCCATTGATTGGGTAGCCAATCATCTCTACATCAAAGGTGAAGGATTGTTTTACAATACCTATTCTCCAATCAACGACGAACTGGCACCCATTGAAAAATCTCGTCCGACCAATGATGATGCGATGTTCTTGTTTGCTTACCAGGAATTTAAAAATCCTCTCTATTTGGAAATTTTTCGAGAAGTTGCCGATCGCTTACTCAAAGATGAAGATCCACCGGGAAACTGGATCAAATATCGCCCATGCAATCCCCGGTCATTCGATGACCGAGGGAGCATACACACAAGACACGCCTGGTGGTGGGGTTATCCCATGCTCCAGGCCTATGATGTCTTTCAGGATAAAAAGTATCTTGAAGCTGCTATCCGCGCGGGGGACTGGTATATTCAAAACAGCAATATCGATGGCGGCTATTACTACCATACGACTCCCGAGGGACATGCCCATCTAAGCTTCGATTTCAGCACTTCGGCAGTAGGTTGTGCCGTCATCATGTGGTGTGATCTGTGGAAACGACTTGGAGACAGGAAATATGTCAAAGCAATCGAAAGAGCGCTGGGATTCTTACTGAGAGCTCAATTTAATAAAGATGTGAAAGATCCCAATGTGAGGGGAGCATTCTTCGAAGGGCTCCTTCCACCCGATGGCACCCTGGAACCTGGATTTTACCTCAGGGATATTACAACTGTGTTCTCAGCCCGTGCCATGCTGACCATCCTGGATGTCTTTGAAGATAAAGAGATCGCATATTTGGAGTATTAATGACCTAACATTGACGTGCGTTCATCATGGAATAAATAACAACAGAATCAGGAAAAGATTTTCGAATGACAAAACATGAACGATACATGGCTGCCCTCCGATGTGAAGAAACCGACCGCGTCCCCATTGTCGTACGAGGTGTTAACCCGTTACACAGCGTGGCAGGACTGCCTCCATCCAAACATCCCAGTTTCAAACCATTGATTATGGCCGTGGCAGAAAAGACCGAATGGGAGTATCGATGGCATCCGCAGGGAGAGAATCTGCTCTCCGTCTCTCCGGAAGCAAGAATCCATACGGAACTCCTGCCCAGCGAAAAACAAGGATTTCAAGAGCAAGTTAAAATATTCGAGACTCCCCTCGGCCCCCTCAAGAAAATTGACTATGTCAGTGTCGAAGGTAAGCCCGGATTGACGAAAAAATATCCAATAGAATCCCTTGAGGATGTTGAGAAATTCCTATCCATTCCCTACGAGTTTCAAAAACCCGACACGACAGAATTCTTCCATCTCACACAAAAAATGGGTGATCAGGGCGTCGTGGCCGCCAATATCGGTCTCGACCCCATCGGACATGTCACAAGATGGCTCGGCCTTGAAACATTGGCCATGTGGAGTTTACTGGAAAGGGATTCCATCATCCGTCTGGTCGAATCGTTTTACCAGCGTTGTGAACTCTTCATAAAATCCCTCCTTCAGGATAAAGTCGGGTCGGTATTCTCAACCCTGGGCGCTGAACAAATCACGCCGCCCATGATGTCTCCCAGGGATTTTCATGAATTTGTCACTCGATACGATGAGAAACTCTGGGCTCCAATCCGCGAAGAGGGTGGATTGATCCATTTCCATTGTCATGGTAACCTGAAGAAAATCATTCAAGATTTCAATACCATGGGAGCATCTTGTTTGCATCCTGTCGAAGCGCCGCCCATGGGAGATCTCACACTCAAAGAAGCCAAAGAACTCATGAAAGGAAAAATCTGCATTGAAGGCAATTTCCAACTGGACAACTTTTATACAAAAGATGAGGAATTCATCAGTGAAGAAGTCAAGACCATAATGAAAGATGGGGCACCCGGTACCGGTTTCATTTTATGCCCGACCGCCTCCCCTATTCCACCCATACTGGAAGATAAAACATTGAACAACTATCTCGCATTCATTAAAGCGGGATTGGAATATGGAAAAAATTAAATATGAAAGCAAAAATTCACGTTCAAGCAGATAAAAAAATCGGCCGTATTCATCCCGATATTTACGGACATTTTTTAGAATTAACTTACCATTGTTTTTACGGCGGCCTCTGGGCGGAAATGCTCAAGGTACGTAAATTCGAGGGCGATGACGGCGAAGGAATGCGATATGGTGTTGTGAAACCATGGTATGCCATCGGGCGCACGGAAAATACCCATTTCATGCACGATAATACCACCTACTACTGCGGAAATCAGTCACAGAAAATAGTGAGCAAGGAACACAGCGATCATAAGATGGGTATTGGTCAGGGCGATCTCTTTTTTCAAAAAGAAAAATCCTACGACATTCGATTGAATTTAAGGCAATCGGGAATTAAAGGTCCCATCACGATAACCCTGGAAGGTGAAAAAGGATTGTATGCCACCCATGACATCCATCTTATAGACTCAGAATGGACACGGTTCGCTTTCAAACTCAAATCTAACCGGACGGATCCCAACGGGCATCTGACCGTGACCTTCAAAGGTGACGGTATCCTTTGGCTGGGCACGGTATCACTCATGCCCGACGATCACTTATCTGGTTATCGTAGAGATGTCATAAATGCGATTCAAGAAATCAAACCACCCAACATGCGCTGGCCCGGTGGGAATTTCGTATCCCATTACCTCTGGGAAGATGGTGTCGGTGATACTGACCGACGACCTCCCAGGCCCAACTTTGCCTATCGTGAGTACAAAGGTGAAGAGATAGATGTGAGCACCAAATGGGAACCCAATGATGTGGGTATCGACGAATTTATCCAACTCTGTCGGTTGGTGGAAGCCAAACCCTATGTTGCCGTCAACTCAGGAGATGGTACAGCAGATGAAGCGGCCCATCTCGTCGAGTACTGCAATGGAACTTCATCCACTCCATACGGGGACAAAAGAATACAAAACGGCCATACCGATCCTTATGGAGTGAAACTCTGGGGCATAGGGAATGAGATGTTCGGCAATTGGCAGGGTGGGCACGTGGATGAGGAAACCTATGCCCGACGCCATTTCGCCATAGCACGGGCCATGCGCGATGTCGATCCGGATATTAAGATCGTAGCAACCGGAGGACGGCATTGGTTCTACCCGGGTTGGAACCAGGCTCTTTTCCGCACGGCCCGAGACTCCTTTGACTACCTCTCCTTACACTCTTATGCTAAAAAATACCGTATTACAATGAAGAAAGAAGACTTGAAAGATCCTGATTTCGCGAGAGAATTTTACTACTATATCGTTTCCTCTCCATATGGTATGGAAGAACAAATTAAACTGACCGGGCGGGAGATACGGGAGGCACTTTCGGATACCAGCGAGGTCGCTGTTGCATACGACGAATGGAACTGTTGGGCATACAAAGCGCCTTATCATGAAGTCGATTTCGCCCTCCGAGACGGTCTATACACGGCAGGTGCTTTTCACGCCTTCCGAAGGCAATGGGATGTGCTCAAATTGGCCAATTTTTCAATGACGGTAAATTGTCTCCCCATGATCCGCGTCAATCGATTCGGGCTCTTTTTCAATCCCCAGTACCTGATTTTTAAGATGTACATGAACCATCAGGGACCCAACCTCATCGAATCGAAGGTCGAATGCGAAATATTTCCCGCGCCCGAATACGAAAAGGGCCGCACCCAGGCCATCGGGAACATCCCCTACCTGGATGCATCGGCCACCATGAGTGAAGATGGAAAAACGTTATTTCTGGGAATGATCAACATGCACGATTCCCAAACCATTGAGACGGAAATCTCCCTGGCAGGCTGGGAGCCCGAATCCAATGGCAAAATTATCTGTCTCGATGGCGAACATTACATGACGGAAAACACATTCGAGGAACCGGAGAATATCACCATTAAAGAAAAAACATTGGAAGGGATGAATTCCCTCATGATCCATTCCTTTCCTCCTCATTCGGTAACCATTTTAGAATTGTATAAAAAAGGATAGACATTTGATGAAACATTCAAAACCAGAGAGGGGAACCATGAATCAGATGAATCTTTTTCCCATTCGCGGCCTATATATGGCAATCATCTCCATTAACCTATTTGTAGCCTGTACACGAAAGGATACAGATGTCATCGATCATATCCAGGGCGAAATCGCGGGAGAAGTGACTCAGAACAGCGTCATCCTGCAGTCCCGGTTAACCCAGGGGAGCATCTCAAAGGATGGGGATGTTCCAGGAATGGAAGGATTTGCCTGCTTTGAGATTTCGACGACTCCCGATTTTGAGAAATCATTTAAAACACAATGGATCGAAGCAATCTCAGAAAATGATTATATCGTTAAAACAAAAGTGACAGACCTACGATCCGGAACACGATATTACTATCGTCTACTCTATGGACCCAATATCGGATCCTATCAAGCAGGATCCTCAAATACATTCGGAACATGTCCCGAAAGTACTGTCGAAGAAGAGGTCTCATTCGTCGTCGTAACAGGCATGAATTACTCCAAATTCCATTTCGGCGTCGACAGCACTGGGAAACGCGCCTATACCGGCGAGGATAAGGAATTAGGTTATCCCGGATTGGCAACCATCCTGCAGATGAAGCCGGATTTTTTTGTGGGAACGGGTGACAATGTCTACTACGATTTTCCTCCCAAAGCTCGGGTACAAACCCAGTCCGGGCTAAGAAAAAAGTGGCACCAACAGTTCGTACAACCAAGGTATAAAAAACTTTTTTCCCAGGTGCCTACCTATTGGGAAAAAGATGACCACGATCATCGCTACAACGACTGTGATACAGCGGGTACTAAAAAACCTTCCAACCGGTTGGGAATCCAAACATTCGTAGAACAATTACCTATTGTCGACCCAAATGAAAAAACGCCCAAAACGTATCGTACCCATCGAATCAACAGCCTGTTGCAGATCTGGCTGGTAGAGGGCAGAGACTACCGCAGTCCCAACGACATGCCCGACGGCCCCGAAAAATCTCTCTGGGGGAAAGATCAAAATGACTGGCTCAAGCGCACACTACTGGAAAGCGATGCCACATTCAAGATCCTCATATCCCCGACTCCTCTGGTCGGACCCGATGATGCCTATAAGAAAGACAACCATACAAATCCCCTGGGCTTTAGGTATGAAGGAAACACATTCTTTGAATGGCTCACCGCAAATGGGTTTCTGGATAAAAATTTCTGTATATTATGCGGTGACAGACACTGGCAATACCACTCGGCACATCCTTCCGGATTCGAGGAATTCTCCTGCGGAGCGCTTGTGGATGCGAATTCCAGGTTAGGGAGGAAACCCGGTGATCCCGAATCCACCGATCCTGAAGGATTGATCACACAGCACTATACGCAGGAAGAGAAATCCGGTGGATTTTTAAGAGTCATCGTGAAACCGGATCGGTTTCGCCCGGGAGCCAATGCAACATTTCAATTCTTTGATGAAAAGGGAGTATTGCTATATATGGTTGAAAAAAGGACACGTTAAAAGGAGACTCTGATTAACATTATGATAATGAATATTGACAATCGAAAAAAATACAGCTTGAACGGTAAATGGAAGATCATTATCGATCCTTATGAGTGTGGGTATTATGATTCTCAGTATCAAATAAAAAAGGATGGTTATTTCAAGAATGCAAAACCTGTCAATAAAAGTGATCGCGTTGAATACAGCTTCGAATATGCAGAGACACTGGATGTTCCGGGGGACTGGAATACTCAACAAGAGAAATTATTCTTTTACGAAGGAACTATCTGGTATAAAAAAAGTTTTGATTACTCCAAGAAAGATAAGTCTAAACTTTTTGTTTACTTCGGCGCAGCCAATTATTATGTTCACGTCTATCTCAATGGAAAAAAACTCGGAGAACATGAAGGAGGATTCACGCCATTCCATTTTGAGATCACCGATCAAGTCAAGAAAGAAGATAATTTTCTCGTGGTGAAGGTGGATAATTCGAGGCACCCGGAAGGTGTACCTACAATTAACACCGATTGGTGGAATTATGGTGGATTGACCCGTCGGGTATTGCTGGTGGAAGTTCCGGAAACATATATCGAAGATTACTTTATTCAATTAAAAAAAGGATCCCTGAAACAGATTCGAGGTTGGATCAGGCTCAATGGAAAAAAATTGATACAAAAGGGAACAATTAAAATTCCGGAACTGAAAATGACCCATCCCATCAACACCACATCCGAAGGAGTCGCTGAAATTGACTTCGATGCAGAACTGGAACACTGGTCTCCAGAAAATCCAAAGCTCTATGAAATGGTAATCACCACTGAAACCGATGAAGTTCGAGATTGGATCGGATTTCGAAGCATCGAAACCCAAGGGACAGACATACTCTTAAACGGCAATCCTATCCTCCTTCGGGGTATCAGCATCCACGAGGAGGCACCTCTTCGCGGAGGAAGAGCGTGGTCCAGCGAGGACGCTCGAATCCTGTTAAAATGGGCAAAGGAATTAAACTGCAATTTTGTACGTTTGGCCCATTACCCACATAACGAATTCATGACGCGGCAGGCGGACAGAATGGGATTGCTCGTGTGGTCAGAAATACCCGTTTATTGGACCATTGCATGGGAGAAATCGAACACATTTAAAAATGCCCAGAGACAACTGACCGACATGATGATGCGTGATAAAAACAGATCCTCTGTGATACTCTGGTCCATAGCCAATGAGACACCCGTCACTGAGGCGAGAACAACATTCATAAAAAATCTAATACAAATCGCGAGAAACCTCGATCCAACCCGATTAATCACCGCAGCACTTAACCGGATGTACGTGAATGAGCATACCATCAAAATAGATGATCCACTTGGGGAATACATCGATGTCGTCGGTTACAACGAATACTTCGGCTGGTATAGCGGATTGCCTGAGGATTGTGAACGTATCAAATGGATGACTTCATATGAAAAGCCCCATATTATGAGCGAATTCGGGGGCGGTGCTTTATATGGGTACCATGGAGATCCATTAACCCGATGGTCGGAGGAATATCAGGAGAGTCTGTACAAACATCAATCCGAAATGCTGCAAAAAATACCATTTCTTCGAGGCATCACGCCCTGGATATTGATGGATTTCCGTTCACCGAGAAGACCCTTACCGCATATTCAGGACTACTGGAATAGAAAGGGACTCATTTCAAATCGCGGATACAAAAAGAAGGCCTTTTTTATTCTACAAAAATTCTATAATGAACTCAAAGAAAAGGCAATAAACACTTTTCAATCTGAGGGCTGACAACAACATCAATTTTCATTAGGAGTAAAATAGAATTGATTGAGAAATATCTCGATGATCTCGAAAACAGAATCGATGAAGCGGTTGAGGACGATTTGTTCAGACAATGGAAAGACTTTATTGATGGAAGAATCGGAAATAATATTTTTTCACCAAAGCGCCCTCATAAAAATCCTGCAAAACTCAAATGGCCCGATATTACCATAAACGAAGCAATAAACGATTATGAAAAAATGGCGCTGCAGCAGTTTGGATTATGTTCAAATGAAATTGAAGAAGGAAGTGGTAAGCTATTGGCCGTTCGTTGCAACTATGGCACCAGTATCATGCCATCTCTGTTCGGAGCCGAATTGTTCATCATGGATGAAAAACTGAATACGCTCCCGTCTTCATGGCCACTTCGCCAGGGGATTGATGCAATCAAATCGTTATTAGACCGAGGAATTCCCGATTTAACGACCGGTCTTGGATCCAAAGTTTTTGAAATGGGAATACGATATATGGAGCAAGTTCAACACTATCCAAAGATTAAGAGAAATGTTCACATTTATCACCCGGATCTTCAGGGACCTATGGACATCTGTGAGGTTCTATGGGGAAGTTCCATGTTCGTTCATTTTTATGATTCCTCCATTTTGATTAAGACCTTCCTGGAGCTGATTGTGGCAACATACATCGCATTTTTAAAGAAATGGCAACAAATCGTACCGTCTCCGACTGACAATGCGGTTCATTGGTCCATGCTGCACAAAGGTCAAATCATGCTAAGGGATGATTCGGCAATGAATTTATCTCCAGACATGTTTGATGAATTCATCAAACCCTATGACCAGAAGTTGCTTCATGAATTTAATGGAGGCGCCATCCATTTCTGCGGCAAAGGGGATCATTTTATCGAAAGCGCTTCTGAAATGGAAGGTCTTTATGCCATCGCCATGTCTCAACCCGAATGCAACGATATGGAAACCATTTTTCAAAATACCGTTGACAAGAACATGAGACTGCTGGGTCTTCGAAAAGAAACCGCAGAATTGGCATTGCAAAATGGACGAAATCTTCATGGTCACGCTCACTGTTGGTGAGAAAAGATCAATTCTTAATGAATAAAAAGAAATGTTAAAACGTGATACGACTCTAAGATGGGGATGAATATGGGAGAATTCAGCTATCGACTGGTAGAGGATGTCGCAAAAGAGCTGTACATCCGGGCCTTAAAAGTCCTTCCTCCGGATGTGAGACAGGCCCTGAGCCGTGCCTATGAGCGAGAAACCAATCCCACGGCCAGAACCATTTTCGAGACAATCCTCAAGAATGTAGAAACAGCCGACTCAGAGAATATGCTCATCTGTCAGGATACAGGACTCCCCATATACATCGTTACCATTGGGTGTCAGTTCCCGGTGAATGGAGCAAAAATAAAAACGGCATTAGCACAGGGTGCAAAACGGGCCACTCTCGAACATCCCTTTCGGGGCAGTTCATTGCATCCTGTCACTAGGGAGAATCCCCAGACCAGCATTGGCAGAGGATTGCCCATCATTTACTGGGATTTTAAAGAGGATATAGACCATCTCGATATCCTGATGATTCCCAAAGGGTCCGGCTCAGAGAACATGAGCGGGATGAAAATGTTTACCCCTGCCCAGGGTCCGGAAGCAGTCAAAAAATTTATTATCGACACGGTCGTGAATTCGGGAGGTAATCCCTGTCCCCCGGGAGTCATCGGTGTGGGTATCGGAGGAACGGCCGACCTGGTCACACTCCTGGCAAAAATGGCCATTGCGCGCCCCATAGGAAGTCGAAATGCCGATCCCCTTTTCGGAGAAATGGAATTGGAACTCGAAGAAGCCATCAATCGTACCGGGATCGGACCCATGGGCCTGGGGGGTGACATCTCCACCCTGGCCGTGCACATCGAATGGGCCTACACGCATATTACACTGAATCCTGTTGCCGTGAATACCCAATGCTGGCCTGCACGACGTGCTCGTGCGAAAATCCGGGCCGATGGCAGCGTGGAATACGGTTTCTGATGGAGGTCAAAAGATGTCAATGCATGTTTTAGATACACCAATAGATGAAAAATCAATCCGATCGCTGAATGTTCGGGATCTCGTTACGTTAAACGGTCTTATTTTTGGCATGCGCGATAAAACCATGATCCATTGTTTCGACAGGGGCAATCCGCTCCCGGTAAGCCTCGACGGCTATCCGGTTCTCCATACGGCTCCCAGCCTGAAAAAGGTGGGAGACCGCTGGGAAAAGATCATCATCGGAACCACGACCAGCACACGCATGGATCGGTTCTCACCCCCATTGATGGAGACATACGGTGTACGGGCTTTCATCGGTAAGTCCGGGCTTTATCAAAACAGTCTGGATGCCATGGAACGATTCGGCGCCTGTTATCTCGCTATAGTAGGCGGTGCTGCTGCTATTGAAACAACACAAATAGAAGAAGTGGAAGCGGTTTACTGGCCCGAACTTCATCCTGAAGCCATATATCAACTGAGAGTTAAGGATTTCGGGCCATTGATTGTTGCCATGGATGCTCACGGAAACAATCTCTACGCTGAGGTTCAGGCAAGAACCAGGGAGAAACTTCCCCAGATATACCAGAGCCTGGGCATTACATTTGAATAGATGAAATTGAAGCGTCTGGAGAGTAAAATTGATCACAAACAATAAATCCGGAAAACCGGTAGATAAACGCCCCAACCTGCTATTTGTCTTCGCCGATCAAATGCGGGGACAGGACATGAATTGCGCTGGTAACGAGCAAATGATAACACCCAATCTCGACCGGCTCGCCATGGAAGGATGTCGGCTCACCAATGCCATCTCAACATACCCGGTCTGCTGTCCGACCCGTGCCTCCCTCTTGACCGGTCGATATCCTCTCAGTCATACCGTCATCACAAACGGACCTCCCCTTCCCGACAGCGAATTGACCATCGGTGAAGTCATGAAAAAAGCCGGATATAAGACGGGATATATTGGTAAATGGCACTTAAACGGACATGCCGGTATTGGGGCTCCGGCGAAACAATTTGTACCTCCGGGCCCGAAACGTCACGGATTCGATTATTGGGCGGCAGCGAATCTCCTCCACAACTACTTCGACTCCTATTATTTCCTGGATACCGACGATAAAATCCCCATAGAGGGATGGGAACCCGACACTCAGACCGACCTGGCGATTCGTTTTATGGAAAACAATAGAGAGGGCCCACCCTTCTGTTTGTTCCTATCCTGGGGTCCACCCCATGAACCCTATATCGCTCCCGAAAAATACAAGAAACTGTACGATCCCGATAAAATCAAACTGAGGGAAAACGTCTTCTTAGCGGATAAAAGTACCATTTCGACCTATTACGCGGCCATCACTTCACTGGATTGGAACATGGGTCGCCTGATGGATGCCATGGATCGTCTGGGTATGTCGGAAAATACCATTGTCGTTTTCACTTCCGATCATGGAGAGCAGCTCTTTTCCCTGTACCTCTTCCACAAACAATGGCCCTATGAGGAAACAATTTCGGTTCCTTTTATACTGAGATATCCAAAAACGATCCCCCAGGGGCTGGTGACCGATCTTCTGATGGGGACACCCGATATCATGCCGACCCTCCTTGGACTCTGCGGAATCGACATTCCGGAAACCTTCGAAGGAAGAGATCTATCTCCATTCATCCTGGGAAATTCAGAGGAACCGGAACCCGATTCTGTCCTCATCGAGGTCATCAATCCCTGTGCCGTGGTCCAGGATCGCACTGGATTGCGAGCATGGCGGGGTGTACGTACAAAACGGTATACCTATGCCCGGTTCATCGATGAGGATTGGCTTCTCATCGATAATGCACTGGATCCCTTTCAAAGAAGAAATCTGATATATAATTCAGAATACGACAGTTTAAAGAAAGAAATGAGAGAAAAGTCGGATGTTTGGCTCGACAAAACCAACGATCCCTTCCTGCCCGCAAGCGCCTATCCCCGTTACGAAATGGTGAACAACAGACCTCCCCTGTACAAAGATGAAAACCAGGGACTAAAATGAACGCTCGAGAGAGATTTATAAATGCCATACATTTTAAATCCGTGGATAGAGTACCCTATTGGGTGCCCTGGTGGTGGGAGGAGACCCTGGAGCAATGGGCAGAGGAAGGCCACCCCAACATCACCGAAAAAGGTGAAGAAATAAAATATGGATGCGACCATAAATTGCATATCCGGATGTGGCTCAATTTTGAACCTCCCTTCGAAGAAAAAGTAGTGGATCAGGATGATGAATACGTGACCATTCGATTCCACCCGATGTATCCTACGAGAATTATCGATATTTTATGATCTTTCTACGAAAAATATTAGAAGAAGGATAATTTGGCCGACTATTTAAAATTATTGTTATTGTTTGGACTGGGTTCTATTGCCGGATTCATCAACGTCAATGCAGGAGGCGGCTCAGCACTCACTCTACCCATTCTCATTTTCTTCGGCATGGAGGGTGTTATCGCCAATGGTACCAACCGGATAGCCATCTTTATTCAGAATCTCTCTGCCATAGCATCGTTTCATAATCTTGATGTTCATCAATTCAAGCTGAGTGCCAGACTTGCCATATTTACCCTTCCCGGGGCAATCATTGGGGCACTCGTTGCCACAAAGATAAATGATGAATGGTTTCAGCGTATTCTCGGCATCATCATGTTTGGAATCGTATTGTCAATCATCATTTCTCCAAATAGAAAAGCTGAATACAATGAATCCAAGAAAGAAAAACGGTGGCTCATTTATCCTCTCCTTTTCGGGATTGGTTTTTATGGTGGCTTCATCCAGACAGGCGTGGGATTTCTGATCATAATGGCCTTATATCACACATTAAAAATCGGCATGGTTCGCGTCAATATGCATAAGGTATTCATCATTTGTATTTATACATTACCTGCCCTCATAATTTTCATTTGGACAGGGAATGTGAATTGGTCATATGGTCTCTGCCTCGCTGCCGGTATGGCCTTTGGAGCCTGGTGGGGTGCCCATGTGGCGGTGAAAAAAGGGGAGAAAGCCATTCGCACCATCCTGGCTTTCTCCATTTTCGTGATGTCAATAAAATTGCTAAATCTATTTTAATTCATGGAAACCGTGATAAAAAAATAGAATTGGCGAGTAAGCGAGAGTCATTCTAAATCGAATATCACCTATGAACAAATTTAAAAATGATCCTCTTAAGGGACTCATTTATTCATTGATGAGCACCATACTTTTATCTACAAACTTTATCACTGCTAAATATGCTCTGGAAGGTTTTAATCCCGAAACATTTTCTTTACTCTGGACTCTCTCTGCATCGATCTACTCGCTTACCCTGATATTCTTAACAAATAATTTTAAAAAGATCTTTATACCCGGCAAGATTCATAATAAGATAATACTAATAGGTTTAGTAACCGGAATTGGAATGATCTTAGGCTGGTCCGGACTCGCAAGACTGGATCCCTCCTTTGCCTCGTTTCTCGCCAGATTCAGGCCCGTCATAACGATTTTACTGAGCATCATATTCCTCAAAGAACGGTTTATTGCAAGTGAAATCATTCCAATTCTCATCATCATCACAGGTGCTTTCGTGAGCGCCATAGGACGGTGGGATACGATTGGTGTCGGTATGATTCTCGTTCTCCTTTCCGCATGCATGGCTTCCGTTCAGATGCTCATCGCGAAAATGATCGTGAACATTCATCGGGTCCCATCAATCATACTCTCATTTTACAGGGTCTTTATTGCATTCATCATCATTCTTCTCTGGAATATTATAACAGGTAAAATGAAATTTGATGTTCAACCAAACTATTACCAGGTGACATTCCTGGGAGCTTTCCTGGGTCCCTGCTTGAGTTGGATCCTCATGTATGCATCGTATTCACATTGGGATCTATCGCGTTCCAGTATCATCTCCATGTCTCAGCCATTATTCGTTCTACCAATGGCGTATTTTATACTCAGGAGACTACCCGCAACCAGAGGATTGTACGGGGGAGTCCTCATACTGATTGGGGCATTTTGGCTCACCTGGATTCAATTTGCTGAACGCAGGAAAATGGAAACCATCGGGAAAATTGAATTCCCATAATATTATACAATCGTGTCCATGAACGCTTATAAAATTGTGCTCGACACATTAAATCATCATTATCCTGAACGTGTGGCTCGATCCTTCCGAGAGTCTGATATCGTCTTTGCGCGTTATGCCCCCAGTGATCGAGCAACAGAGTGGGATGAAGTCAGTACCAACCGGTGGGAGAGGGTCGATGAATGGGGAAACATTTGGGCAAGAATGGATAAGACATCAAGGAGAGGTCGAAAGAGGGGCGCTGGTCCAATTAAAAGA
>Ga0114922_10002211_pt1 | contig 18336 bp, 7 predicted proteins | sample AartaG_FD_100975 | JGI IMG/M metagenome (GOLD analysis project Ga0114922, IMG submission 100975) | Deep subsurface microbial communities from Aarhus Bay to uncover new lineages of life (NeLLi) - Aarhus_00045 metaG | ecosystem: Environmental > Aquatic > Marine > Oceanic > Sediment | place: Aarhus...
GCCGATTAGCAAGCACGTCACGAAGGTAATCCTCGAACTCCTTTTCCATCTGCTGCACGTAAGCCAGCTCAGCTTGCGCCGCTTCGGAGTTGATTACAGGCAGTTCCAGACTTCTTGGCGAGGCCAATACGCGCCGCAACAGCGAAACCATTTCTGCATAAAGCGCATAGGTCGTGACGTCCTTTGCGGTGCCGGGTAGCTTACGAATGAGCTTAAAGCCCAGCAGACTATCCAACGTGTTCCTCCACCGCCTGAACCTGGCTTTGATTACGGTGAAATCGGCCTGGAATCCGGGCTGATTGAGGAAATATTCCAGTACCTCTCGGGCCTCCCTTTCGGCTGTAAGGCATTGCATGATATCAAGCTCTAATTGGTTCCAAACATTTCCCGGCCGGAGATTCCAGTTCTGAATTGTATAGTACTGCCCGAAATAGTTATCAGGAAATGTCGACGGGCGCTTCATATTCATACCCAGCATGTCCCGGCTTGTGCCGTTTATAGCCTCAAGAAACTGTTCCTCGCTCAGGCTGTTAGCGTACGATTGCGCCTGAATAACACTCATGTTTAGACATTGCTGGAGGAGCTCACGTCGTTCCTGTAATTGGTCAGGAGACAGGTTCATTATTGCCCTTCGTTGATAAAGTGTCTTATCTTCTCAAAATCAACCGCGGCGACCGCGTTTCGAATTTTTAGATCATCGAGATAGATATACCCGATTTTCTTGTGCAATCCATCTTTTCGGTTGGCCGGGGACCCAAGCTTGTTGCGTACTTCTTTGCTACGCGATTTTGGCACAACCAGATAGAGTTCAACCTCTGACTCCGGCGCAGCGGTCAACAGATTTCTGAACCTGTCGATCCCGCTGGTAATCGTGGTTGTTCGTTCAACTTCAAACGCGGCCACAATGCCCTTGCCACCGTTATGCCATAGCACATCTATCTGTTCAATAATGTCACGGGCTGATTTCGGCATGCCCTGGACACGCTGCGGTAAGTCGCTGCTCATTTGCCTGAACTCGGCATACTTCATTTGCTCTGTGCGCCCGATGTGGGCTTTCAGCTTCCGCAAGCCTGCCATTTCGACCAGCCGTGCAATCGCTAGGTCATGTTCGGATTCCTCAGTGGTGTTCAGTCGATACTCAACATCCGCCCCAAGTTCAGCGAAAAGCTTCTCGCGATCGATGTCTTCTTTGAGTTTCCAGACCTTTCTCCCCGCTTTCCCCTTACTTACCTTACCGGCTGCGGCTTGAGATATCGGTATTAGCGTGGCAATGCTGTTTAAGACCTGCTGAATCTCCCGTGCTTCGGCCATATTGGAGTTTATCAGGTTTTCGTAGATGGTATTAAGAATATCGTCCTGTGTAGCGAATCCACGCGAGTAGAGCAAGCGCCGGATTAGGTACTCAATCCTTGCTTCCATCGGGACAAAGTCCAATTCTTCATAAGAAGCCTTGTAATGCTTCCTGCTGTATTCTTCGAGGGCTTGCTTCAAGTCGCCGCCGGGACTCGCTTTTAGGTGCCACTTTCCATCCTTTTCCTCAAAACTATTGGTTAGATACGGAACAAGGTCTTTTTCGCTAATCTTGTCGAGAAGATTGTTGTTCAGCAGCCAGGGCATCAGCTTCATGTAGATAAGGGAGAGTGACGCCTCTTGATGGTGAAGGACGGCTTCTGCCGCTAACCGCTCAATTTGTCGGCCAATCTCAGCATGCTCAATGGCCTTGAACTCCGGCTGCTTTTCCACCTTCTGAAACGAAAGTATGAAGTCGCCAAGCATTGCCCCCTGACGATACAGGTACATTGTTGTCGTATATTGCTGGATTGGTGGCTGATATATCATCCCATCATGTTCGGCAAGCACGAATCCCGCATCATGTGCTGCCAGATGAATCGCGTTCCAGACCTTGAACTCACGATTATGGAAAGTCATCACCATCCAGCGATGCGGCTTGAGTACTCGGTGACATTCCTTGAATACCTCATGCATCAATAATCGATATTCGGTTAGCCCTTTCTCGTGCGGACGGCTAACGATGGCCTCCTGCCGATCGTCGATTAATTCGTTTCTTGGAATCCCAACAACGTCCTTGACCCAGACGCAAAAGAAGTTTCCGAGCTCCGTGTACATAACGTTACCACCGTAGGGTGGATCCGTTATGATTGCATCGACAGACTCATTGGGCAAAGGAAGTTTTATTGAAGATTGCGTCAACACGAAGGCATCTGCCTGTTTCAAATCGGAGGAATTGTTGATTGCTGTTTTCACTTGACAGCCATTAATCTCATACTCGCTTTGTTCTTTTCCTTTCAGGGTTGCCTTCGTTCTGTTTTGAAAAGCGTTCCAAACATTTATTTCCAGCGGATTCTGCGGCGTCCAGAAATTAGCTGCACCCCACCCAGCGGGACTACCCTTCTTTAACACACACATTCTAACTGCCCAATTGAGCGTTGAAAGAAATGTTCCGATGAGGAAATCTCTTACTGGGGACGCTTCGTAAAGTATTGCATCCAACAGCATCGCCGACGCAATTCTATTTCGGGGAGTTAGAAAATCAGCGTATCTGTCAAGGTGAGCGTTGTAGGGCCTGCGCAGTTCCAGTCTTTGTGACATACGGTCATGAGGAATGATACCGAACAAGGAATTTTCCAATGCTTTGGTAGCAACTGGGTCGGGACGAAAATTTTCCGCTTCCTCCCCAACAAGGTTAATTCTGTAAACTTCGTCGCAATTCGAGCAGATGATTTCTGCCTGGATTGGAATGTCACCGATCATTGTTGCATCGGTGATGTTGATAAGACTACCGCAGGCGTCATGGCATTTGTAAGTGCCCCAGCGTATTTTTGGACGTGTCGAAATGGCAATGGCCCGATGACATTCGTTGCATTCGTAAACATTGCTCCATTCGAGCCATCTAAGAGTAGCATCAGCTCCACACTTCCGACACTTGCACTGGTAGAGCGCGAGAATTTGTTGAGCGGTCTTCTCGGAGATGCGGCGGAATCCCTCTCGTAGCTCGTCAAGGTCGATTTCACTGATCTCCAAGCGGGTGATGAACGTTGCCAGAGGATTGATGTCCACGCCGATTACTTTGCGGCCAAGACGAAGGCCTTCAACCAATGTAACGCCACCTCCGCAGAACGGATCAAGGACGACACTTCCAGGATTGGAGTAGTGCTCGATAATTGCCCGAAACACGCTCCAGGGACGCCGAGCAAAGTATCTGTGCATCTTGTACACTGGCGTGTGTGGCCGCGCAATCACCGCGTGGTCGATAGGTTTCAGGTTGTCCAAATCTTTAAAGTCGTCGGGCATTTTCCCACCATAACATCATTTTCCAAAATAACCCCACTTGGTGAAAATCTCTTAAAAATTCAAAATTACCACCCCGGCCAGCAAAAATCAACCAAATTCCCCCCAAAAATTCAACCTTGGAGCGCGCCGTAAGGCGTCCCTTAGGGAAAGCGGAAATCCAGCACCAAAACGACGTGACTTTTTTGGTGCTGGGCAATTAACTAATCACCAATTAACCAATCTCGTCTTCTGCTTGCCCCGTACGAAATAGGCCGCTGCCGTAATTTGGTGCGGGGTCTTGTGTCTTAGTAGCCGTTAAAATAGGTAAAATATTAGGAGACTGTAGCAACAATACAGAGTATTTTTGAGACTACAGCAAGACCGCAGAGAATGCTGCCTAGCAGACAATTGTAGCTTGTAGCGGAATCCTCGGCAAGAACCCAAATTTAACGTTTGAATTTGCTACAACGTTAGGTTGGAAGCTGCGATTAACCAATCTGAATTCTGTATAAGTCATTGTAATCAAAGGCTTTGGGTACTATTTGCTCTGTAATGCTACTACAGTCTCAATATTAGTGAAAAATCAATCAAAAACGCTGATACCTCGGAACAAAAATCAAATTTATCAAAAATTTTAACTTACTTATACAAATCGAGTTACGAGCGACGAGCGACGAGAAACGGCTATATTTTCGCAACAAACGTGCAGGTAGCTCTAATTATAGAGGCTTACCTTTTTTTTGCCTCAGCCCGGCACGGCCAATAGACCTAGCCGAATTAGTCAATAGTCGATAATCAATGAACTATGAACTACGAACAATGAACTACGAACAATGAACAATGAACCACAAAATACACAATACGAGCCTCTCCCCTCTACATTTGTAGAGGATTCTCTACAAATCAACCTTTTTTTACAAAACAAACCCAATTTCCGAAAAAGTCAAATGAACTTAAGTGCTTGTATAAAAATGGCTTATGAAAATATTTGTAGTTGGACATTTGGTGAAAACAAACCCAAACAAACCCAATCTTGTCAGGCCTGCGTTGTTTGCGAAGGAGTTGCCGGACTGATCAAACCCAATTTCACCTACCACCAAAGGGGTAAAACAGAAGTCCGATGCCGGATGTCAGAGGTCAGATATCTGTTTTCTGCCTTCTGTTTTTGCCGTAAGGCATCCTGTGGACTGGCTTTTGTCCATGGCCCCAATGATCGCAATCGGCTTCGACTACAATGGCATTTTCGAGTGCAGAAAACAAGCCAGAAACAAGATTTTGTTTTTAGGTTTGGTGACAGCTTTGTCTGTCTTTGTAAGTGGTTTTTTTTAGGTTGTCAATTGGGCCCGGTAGGATTCGAACCTACGACCAATGGATTATGAGTCCCAAGTTCTACTCCTAAGTGACTGTATAACAAAGACTTATAAGCCAATTATGGGCCAATAACGAGACTTACAAGTCGTTAACAAGTGGATAACAAGTGGGTAACAACTCAGTAACCACTGCTCACTGACGAACTTTTTGACGAACTGTTGTGTCCACCACAATTCCAAGCAGGTCTAAAACATAGGCAGTTCGCAGTGGTTGTAGAAGGCAAATCAGTTGATTTACACCACATTTATGTTTTTTCAGTTCTCATGCGCTTAGAGTCTCCCAAGTATTTAAGTTTTATGTGATAGAATCGCTATTTTGGATTGTATGTTTCTATGGAAATTTCAGAATTCTTACGTAAAGTAAACCTTTCGAAGTGACCAGCGTAATCCATAATTTCTGTTTCATAATCCGCAAAGGGTAATAATTCAGGGGACATATTGTAGATACTTTCGCCAGGAAAGAATATATGTTCTTATAAGGCAAACAGTTACAGTGAGGCAATATTTACACCCCACGGGAACGGCCCGTGGAATATGTAAATTTAAATAAGTCGTCGAAAATACACAATTTCGAATTTTTACGTAAGACAGGTTACCTCCTTAGGGAAGCCGATGGTAACAGGGGGAAGAGATTTAAGGTCGGGCACTTGCCCATACTCATAAAACGTCGTGCCAACCCCATCGGCGAATACGTCTACCAGGAGGTAGCCTTCGGTCATATCCTCCCACTTCTCTTTATACCAGGCCGGGCCAAAAGTATGGTTATCCCTGGAATTGGACATGCATGCGTTGCAGAAATGGTCCGTTCCGTTTCTTTGCCCCTTCCACCTTCCATGCCAGTGTCCGTTGAAGTAGGCCAGTACGTTCCGGGAATCAAGCAAATTAAAGATCTTGTCTGCATCCACGGCCGTATATTCCGGTGCATCTTTGTGCAGAGGAAAATGATTAAATACAATGAGGGGAAGGTTTTCGTCCAGCTTCGTAAGCGCGTTTTTCAGCCAATCCACCGTTGCTTGGGGGACCGTAACCCTTGAACTTTTTCCATTGGTAATGTCCATGTAAATATGGCCCACTCCTTTGTGTTCAATGACATAATTTTCCCTGTTGGACCCAAACGTGTTGTAGTATGGTTCCCTATCCGCTTTGCTTCCACCGGTAACATCATGGTTGCCCATAACGGTATAAAAGGGCTTCTTCAGGCGATCGAGCTGGGTCTTGGAGAGCATGAGCTCGTCCTCGGTTCCCACCTGCCCCATGTCCCCGCACACTACCAGAAAATCAAACAGGTCCGGAACCGTATTGACATCATCAATAAACTTGCCTAAATGCTCGGCGTCGGCCTCCTTCATCACATGGATGTCGTTACAGAACAGGAATCTGTACAGCGGGGGGTTGTCTTGCAGACGAAAAACCGCCTTCCCGAAAACCGGCAATCTTGATAATCCTAATGAGCCCCCAGCGATAAAAGCAGACTTAAGGAGAGTCCTTCGCGTTAACATCGTTTAATTCCAATTAACTGATTTCAGTCTGTAAAAGTTAAGGTTTTCAACACATACTTTATTTTGAAGCTATAAACTATATAATGAAACATCCAGGCAGCTTTTTTCGATAAGCCAAAATGACAATAAAATCAACTCTGCCTTTTCACTCCATAAATGCGTTACCTGTATTTCTGTGTCAGCCAGTTGTGCGCGATGTTATTGTGGGTCAAATGTACGGTCTCGGTGGCATTGAACTTTTCCACATGGCCGTCGAGGTAGCCAGCGTTCAACTTCAGACCGTTCATCTCCTTGGGTAATACACTCAAATCCGCACCCACCCGCTTCAAGCTGAAGTAGGGTTTGGCATGGAAAGCACTGGGAAACGAATGACAACTGTGAAAACTGTTTTGTCCATCGGTGGGATTAGGCAACCAGGCCAGTTCCGGGTTGCCACTCAGGTACATGAGGGTATCCTGGATAACCAGGGTGTTCTTGTCGGTGGTTCGATTGGGGGCGTCAAAGGGCTTGGCTCCGGCCGATGCCTTATTAAAGCCGTCAAAGCCATAGAGCAAGGAATAGGTACAAGGCAGTGTGGCGTAACGCCCAGTTCGATAGAATTCACCATAGGTGCCTGCGACCGCGCCGTAGGGCGGCCAAACGGCGCTGTCGCGAATCTTGGATACCGGACAGTTGAAGACCTCACTGTTCTGGAGTATGGTTCCCAAGTACCGTCCTGCATAATGGTAGACGTCCTTGACCGACTCCATTTCAGCGTCTGTCAGAGGCGCCCGCTTCGACCAAAACGTGTAGGTGAAGTTCAGGTCGTTCGGCCGATGCCAACTGTTTCCATCTCTGCCCGGGCTGGGAGGCAACTTGTAGTCGTTGTCGTGCGAATAGGTCAAGAGTCCCAGAATCACCTGTCTCTGATTGCTGCTGCAGGAGGCCATCCGTGCGGCCTCGCGTGCCTTTTTCAAGGTCGGGATCAATATCCCCATCAGGAGTGCAATAATGGCGATAACCAACAGAAGTTCTATTAATGTGAAACCCCTTCTCTTGGTCATAGTGCTCCTTGTCTTGTAGTAAAGATGCCTATTTGAGCTTATCTTATTGATGATTGAACGTTTCATTTCCTCTTCCTCATAAAATTGCCATAACCGTTCATGTGTATTTTGATAGTATCGGGTAACACGTATAACATCAAATACCCGATCTTTACTCTTAATTCAGATTTTCCATTTACCGCCATCAAATGCCATTTCTACACATATGTTTGGAAATTTTGTCTGAGATGCTTCTGTTCGATTCGGGTTTCATAATACCAAAATGACATCGCAATTTCAACAAATTTCCGAAAAATACCGGACGGCACGTCGCATTACACATAAGAAAAGCCACCTAACGGCTTTACCACCGGCAACATACCGCATGGCCGGGTCAACACGCCTCAAACAATGTTGCAAAAGCCCCTTCTCAGGGGCCTGTACAAAAGGGGGCGGATTTACCCGATAAACAATTCTGACAACTTCTTCATCGACTTCAACTTGTTTCACCAAGGCACGTATAATTTCCCTGCGTTTTAACCAATCCAGCTTTTCTAAATTACTGCTAACTCTATCAGCAAAATCCTGCATATGCCCTATTACCAAACTTAATTCTTTTTGTTGAGCTTCTTCATCTTCTCGCTTCTTGACTTCTGCTTTTAATTTTGCCAAACGTTCCTTTGCTCGCCGCATGCGCGGCTCAAACTCAGATTTATCAATTAAACTGTCCTGATAAGCATCCAGCAGCCTTGCTATTCCACGTTTAATCTTTTTGATCAAAGTATGAAGTTGCTCTGAACTGCTCCATCGTACATTTTTCTTGTTACCGGTCAAGCGGCGTTTATATTCATTTTCGATTCGATGAGGATTTTTTAAAAGCGAAGAGACATCCTGCCATACCGATTGTTCCAGCAGATCGGTCCGTACTTGTTTGTTGCTGCAGGTGCGTTGACCTCCAAAACGACAAGCATCGCTGCCTATACAGCGATAGTAAGCATAGGAGCGCCTTTTACCTTTCCCGGCACTAAGACTGATTGGCTTGCCATAATAAGCATAACCACATTTTTTGCAGACCAGTAATCCCTGCAGTAAATATTTAGCGCCCCTTTTTCGCTGACGAGCATGTTTCTTGTTTTCGATTAATTGTTCTTGAACTGAATCAAATAACGCTTCACAAACAATGGCTGGCACCGGAATATAATGCCATTGGTCAACAGGAACAGCAGAGGTTGAATGTGGGCGGCGAGGTTGTTCGGGGTCACCTCGCTGAGTTCTTAAACGCGGTTTCATGGGCCCTGTACGCGTTTTTCCATAAGCTGCCATGCCTTTATAGGCAGGATTCTTTAGAACACCCCATATAGTTGCACGATCCCAATAAGCCTTGCCACTTTGAGTCGGAACACCTTGTTTTTGTAAGCGCCGACGTACTTCTCCGATTGAGATACGATCTCGTCCTACCCATTCGAATATTTGGCGTACAACCCGCGCTTGTTCCAGAATGATTTCGTAGGAAGCTCGGCCAGCTCCTTCCTGGCAAGAAACATAACGATAACCATAGGGTGCTCCACTAAGAACATTCACAAGTCCTCGACGAACAGCGTGTATCCACTTCCTGAACCTCGCGTTGTTCACTATCTGTACACACTGTCGTTCGCCTCGTGAGTTTTACTGAAGAGCCGTGTGCTGGAAATCTGCAAGCACGGTTCCGTGAGGGATGTTGATGTTCTTTCACATGGCAGAATATTGTGACACTCTTCAATCGAAAGAGAAGAGAAACAGGGAAAACAAAGCATGCCTAAATGAAAGAGCTATATTACGTCTACTCGACCATAATGTCACCTGAAAATCAGGGTGTTTTCCAGCTCCTGAAAGAGGTGACTTTTCGAAGAATTCTGACATTTTGTAACTCGTGAGAAGGGTGACTTTCTTGTACCCTGATGGGTTGGTGGGGCTGGTCCAAAAGGCACGGCAGACCAACCGGAGACCAGACGTACATGCTTGGCACGCACTTTGGCGCGCGCCTGTGTTCTAACGTTGGCAAGACCGATCTATAAAATTGCCGCCTTCATAGTCCGGACATGCTACGAAATCCTCCTTCAACAGGCAATCACTTTCATCCGCGACGACCTTATGTCTCTGCTGTAGAAGGAGTTATGTGGGGATAATATTTACACTGCACGGGAAAAGAAATCGATTTGCCGGGATAGCATGACCCATCTTTCATGTCCGGCGGTAAGAGTAACAAGTGATTCGGATGATAGGACTTGAAACGTTTTTGATTCTTCATCAATCCATGATAACACAGTTACAGAACAATGGTACGAATATCGTTCGATAACCGGCGTTTCGTAGAAGATGAAGCAATACTTCTTCAAGCAACATGCCTCGTATTTGATTGTTGCCACTTTTATACTGAACCCAATATATATGCTGGCAAGATAATCATGTCATTGATCTTGGACAGCATTTCCTTATCAAAACGTTTGCGAAAGTGAACCATGAGAGAGTGATTAAAGGGGGCTTTGTCCTCATACTCAGGGAAGCCGAGAAAGTATGGTAGGTAAGGATCTTCCTGTATCTGAAGAACGGTTTCTCGATCGGTTTCTGCGGAAAGGAACCTGCCTTGTCGAATTCTATTGCGCGCCGGTTGTGGGCATTGCGGCGACAGTTTTTCTTTCTTCTTTGATGACCTCGATGAAGTTGATAATCGGGGCCTGGCCGGCCTGAGGATTTGCCGCTTTCGCGAGCAATTCCACGATGAGCGTACTGCCGGCCTGGATGCCGTTGAATTCCTTAATGACCGCCTTGTTCGCTGCCCCGGCGGTCGCTGCGATGTCGAAGCTCTCTAAGACGAGCTTGTCCTGGAGCTTGATGTCGAATACACGCTGGCCCGCCTGCTCGCCTGGGGCCGCATTGAAGCCCATGCGAACGGTATAAGATACAGGCTCTTGCGCCGCGTCAGCCAGTGGGATTTCACACCGCCGCAGCCCCTTGCAACCCGATGTGAAGAGCCAGGGCTTGTTGGTCCCCGAGATAGTCAGACCCTTGAAGTCATGGCAGAAAAAGCCTATGTCCGGCAGGATCTGCTCGTTCAAATTGAACTTGACTCCATAGTTCGGCCATCCACTAGGTGGTTTGACATCGGTCCTGGGATTCGGATAGCTGAACCAGACTGTTCCTTCGCTATCCTTCATGTCCGCGGGGGCACCGAAGTTTATGGCGAAGTGTTCGACCGGTTTGAGCTCGCCGGGCGAGACATAGATCGTCCAGGGCTGGGTCCGGTTCGGCTTGCGGATCATCGCCAGCGAGCAGCGGACCGGGTACGAGCATGTGCAGCCTGCGGCAGCCTCCTGGCTGAGCAGCAGTCCGCTGGCGGGAATCACGCTGATGGCGCAGCCTGGGCGGTAGGCGCCGAAGGTGGTGACTCCGTTATCCTGTTCAAGGTCGTAGAACGCGGTGCAGTCCGAGCGGTAAAACAGGCACTTGGCCGAAGCGGCCGTAAGGCCGCAGCTATGGCCCGGCCGCAGGAATTCCCAGGCGACCTGCTCGCCCGTGATCGGGTGGTCGCGCTTGAGGATCTCGCCCGTCCGCAGGTCGCAGGCTTGCGGCTCTACGATGATTTTATTGCCGACGATGACCGGCCGCGTGCGGTAGTTCAGGGCCCGGGACCAGACCATATCGCCGTTCTCGGCCGATAGCGCCGTGATGCGCCGCCATTTGAGGCCGCCTTGCTGGAACCGCCACCTGTCGTGGTTGCCGTGATTGCCGAAGAAAAGCAGCAGTCCACTGCCATAAGCCGCTCCCATCCTGTCGCCGCAGCAACCCGTCAGGTCAACGGGGCGTTTCCAGATTTCCTGGCCGGTCTTGGCGTCCAGCGCGACAACGAATCGCACATCGGCATCGTCGTAAGTCAGACTGCCCTCGGGGTGCTCCTCCTTGTACAGCTCGGCTCGCAGGGAGCTGATAAGGTACTCGACCTGGGTCTTTTGTCTTCGGCTTTGCCAGGTTCCCCCGTCCCTATGGCCCGGGTCTTGGGCGAGCATTGCGGCTAAGAACTCCTGCTTTTCTTTAAGCTCCTGGAGAATGCCTTGGCGGTTCTCATAGACACCGGCCTGCGTGAGTATTCGCCTGGTCTGAAGGGTCTGGATTCGTTCTTCCTGCGGCACGGCGTCGTCGGCGTAGAAGATCTTCCCGTCGCCCAGCGCAATTGTTATGTTGGCGATCTTTTTGCCTTCCTTTTCCCAAAGCAGATCGCCGGTCTCGGTATTCATAGCGAACACTTTGTCGCCCGTCATCAGTCTCGCGGTCACAGCGTTCTTCTGCAGAAACTCTCCGGGTGCGCCCGGAGAAAAAGCTGTCATGGACTTCCACATCGAAGGCCCCCTATGGGAGGCCATCCGTAAATCGTCCGGCGTCGGATATAACTTCTTTATGTACTCGTAAGCTCCGCGGTCGGTTTCGGGAATGTCCTCCAAGTTTCTCCATTTTATCTGACGCGCAAGAGGGCCGAATAGAGCCAAGTCGGTTTCGGGAATGTCCTCCAAGTTTTTCCATCTGCCGTTTTCGACGAAACGTTTGACCGTCGCGCCGTAATCCTCATCCATCGCCTTGGCTGCCGAGCCATAGAGAATATTGCCCACGACGGATAGATAGCCCCATCGGCGAGGGACGCCATCGGCCAAAGCGGGGACTTTGTATTCCCGCATCGTTTCACCCGTCCCGGGGTTCAGGCGGTAGCACTTGTCGTGAGCGGCGATGTAGAGGCCGTTTTCCGTCACGACCAGGTTTCCGCAGTCGGCCTTGACTTTGACGCGAACGGCTCCGGGAATCTCCCTCTTCCACAGCAGGGTCCCGTTGAAGGCATCCACGGCGGTGATGATTTCTTCGCCTTCCATGAAAAGCCGGCCATCCATGGCAACAGGACTCTGCGCTTCGGCGTGCCTCTCGACCATTCCCACCGGGCCGGGCTCCCCGAACCAGAGCACGCCCAGCGGGCCATAGACCATCTCATCGCCCGAGCAGGCGGTATTCTCGGGATCGCCGAACTGCTGCCTCCAGGCGCCGGCGCCCTCCAGCGGACCCTGGACGTACGTTCGCCAGACAAGCTCCGTGATATGGCCATCTTGGCCATGAGTTCCAGGCCACGTGCTCAGGCAGGCGGTACCGCCCCAGGGGCGAAGAATCCGTCGGACTTCTTCGGTTGTTCCAGTGGTCTTGCCCGTCAAGAGCATCCCGTCGGAAACGATCAGGTTCGCAAAATAGGCGGGCAGAGACTGTAAACTCCACGGCTCAACCACAATGCGCTCGCCCAGCAGGCCGGCTGCTTCGAGGTTCTCCCTCGCGACGGCCAGCTTTTCCGGATCGTTTTCGATACCGACGATCTTCAATTCCGTTCTCTTGGCCAACTCATACGCGAGCCGCCCTTGGCCGCAATCCAGGACCAGGGCGTAGCCTTTTCTTACGTTGCTTTCGGAGAGAATCTTTTCGGCGGCGGCCTTGTACGTTTCGGTGAGCGAATCCTGCGGGTAGGGGTCGGCCTTGATTGGAGGCTTGATTTCTCCGGCCGTCGCCGGCCTTGTCTGCCCGAAGCAGTAGATCGGACCTTGAGCGCTGCTGACAACCAAGCGACCGCCCGAAGCAGCCAACCCCACGGCGGCACCGGCGACTTCGCTCTTGAAGGTCTCCTTGCCGCTTGTTGTGTCAATGCCAACGACAAACCCCTGCCCCCCTACAAAAAGGACGTCGCCCGCCAGCAGGACGCACCGAAGCCCTTTTTGAGGGTAGCGCCACCGGACGCAACCGCTTTTCAAACGTCTCTCCTGCCCCTTGGCATTGCGTATCCTCTCGTCCAATTGAGCTACTTGTTCGTTCAATTCCTTGCGGGTGGTCTCAGTTGCGGCGGTCAACCTCCGCCTCAATCGGTCCAATTGGCTTTGCCAGGTTCGCCGGTCCCTTGCGAGCCTGTTGGCTTTGCTGACGGCCTCTGAATACGCGGCGCGGTCAATCGCATACACGCCTTCCTCGGTCAGGATGTATGAGGACTCACGCGTCACGGCCATATCGACTCCAGGGAACCAGACAAACGCATCTCCCTGCCGCGCGCCCGTCTTGGCATCGTAGGCGACTTTGTCGGGCTTGCCCGAGAAACCGACGCCGGCGATGAGCCGGTCCTCATCGAGCAAGGCCCACGTCCCGCCCCGATGGCGGCCGGACGCGGCGCAGTAGAGGAACTTTCCTGTCTGACGGTCGAAGGCCGCAGGCATGGACCGTCCGGAAGGGACATAAAGAATGTCTCGGGACGCAACCAGATAGCCGTGGGGCGATATCCCGCCGAACTCCAGCTCGTGGGCGTGATCGCCGATGGTATCGTTCTTCCAGACCACGGAACCGTCGCTGGCCGCCAGCGCGCAAATATACAACCCTTCGTATGGGAAGACCCCGGCGGCGAAATAGACGACGCCGTCATCGGCCAGGACATCGGTTCGAATGGGCCACAGCGATATCATCCGGCCATTGCCGATGATCTTCTCTTCGCTGGGGCCGGCCCGGTACTTCCACTTCAGTGAGCCATCCTTGGCATTTAGACAATACACACAGCCATCATCGGAACCGACATAGACGCAGCCCCGATAGAGCGTCGGAGCAAAGCGAACAGGCCCTTCGGTGAAGAATGTCCAGCGCGTCCGCCCGCTGGCGGCGTCGAGGCAATAAACCTTGTCCGTCGTGCACGAGCCGAAGTATGCGGCGCCGTCCGCCATCACGACCTGATAAGCGTTATCGTTGTGCATTCGGGGCAGCTCTGCGGCGGGCATGGGCCAGGCGGGCCTGGGCGGATGGGCCGGAGTATAAGTCCATTGCAGAAATAAGGCCGGACCGACCGTTTCCGAGGTAATCGCGCTTCTGGCCGGGTCGGACCTGTACGTCGGCCAGTTGGCTGCGACTGTTGCGGTGCACACAATAGACACAATCAAAGCCGCGTGAAAGATTATTGATTTGAGATTTGAGATTTGAGACTTTTCAATCGGCATTCGCACGTGGCTCATTTGCAGCTCCTCTTAACCGGGATTCTCCATATATCTTCGTAAACGGCAGTCCTTCATGCTACAACCGTAATAATACCACAACATCGGTTCCATTTCAACTCCTCTGACCATCGGACAGACCGGGGAACACGCCCATGCAATGAGAATTTACGATTTTAACACTTTTTCGACGGCCCCGATCAATGATTTCTCCTCAGCGATACAGACTTTCGCTCTGTTGCCGGTCAGCCTGCCCCCGCAAATTCTGGCCGGCCTGATTCAGGACCTGGCGTACTATTTCTAATCGCCCATTCCCACGTTCACGTGCAGGTGAGTGACAGCGCGGTGACTGCGTTGGTTGCTGCGCTCGACTGTAGCGATATAATGACCGGCCTTCTTATAGCGATGCCTGGTGACAGCGTAACCCTGCCGATTGTGTACTCGAGCGTTGCCGTCCGATTGTACGGTCACCTTTGGCGTGCCGTCGCCGAAGTCCCAGACTTCGCTACCTTCCTTAGTACGGAAACTTCGCACCTTGAAGGTGACTTCGTCGCCGGGCTTAATACCGAAGGTGGGATAACAAGCGGCATGAATCGCGGGCGGCACCAGGTCGGGATGATTTCTGTCTATTATCTGGACCACGGCGAAATCGTAAGCGATGTTATCTGATGCGTCGGTAATCTTAACGATCTCGTTGTACTCGCCGGGCTTGTCGTACACGCGTCGAATCTTCGCGCCGCTAGCCGAGGTCCCATCACAGAACGTCCAGTCGAACTTCTTGATGTCACCTGCTTGGCTCCATGAGCGGGTCGCGTCGAGTTCGACCGTCTGGCCGGCCCATGCCAGATGGTGGGGCCGGGCGACAGCGATGATCTTCGGCTGGTACTGGCGCTGGTATGCTTCCCACGCGAAGGCGTAAGCGTTCTGGATACCCCATAGACTGGAGGGCTGCCTGCACTTTATGTCGAAATGCAAGTGCGACCATCCGCCGCTGCCGCCTTCTTTGCCAAGGATGCCGATCTTCTCGCCCATTCGTAAACGCCGCCCTGGCTTGACCGAATCGAGAATCTTATACAAATGACTGTAATGATAGAACCAGCCTCGGTCGTCCAGTACGTTAATCACATCATAACGGGTGGCGACCGGCGAGTCTTCGTAGCCGTCCAGTTTCTCCGTACCGGCCGATATCACCAATCCATCGGTGGCGGCGACCACATCGACCAGCCCCTCGGCGCCGCCGAAGTCGAGCCCGTAATGGTAGTAGATATTCTTGTTCTTCGGGATTTCACCCCCATCGACAAAAGTGGGCACATTCGCCATCTGTGTGTCGGAGGCAAACCAGCGCTGCCTGACCGGATAGACAAACGTGCCCGGCTTTGTCAGCGGCGAACCGGCAGGCCAGAGCCTTAGCCGGGCGTCCTTTTCAAGTCCCCAAGCATTTCGCTTGCTACTGTTCTGGAGATAGCCCTTAGTTACCGGGCAGTCGATCTGAACGCCGGCAAGAGTCGTGGGCAGGCGATAAGTCGAAGAAACGAGCGAGACGGTCCGGCCGTTGACCTCAACTGTCGCCACGGCTCGACGAACGGCGTTGCGGATATCATCTCGCGTCTCTTTCAGAGCAAGCAGCTTGACCATTGCCTGCGAACCGTCACAGAGATCCACGGTCTGTGATTGCCCCACATTTAGATCCGCCACTGCGACCAGAGGCTTCAACTTCGGCGCCGGCAAACCGCCCAACGCCTCGGATTCAGGCAGAATCCCTGGAAGCAAACTGATAACTACTGTGGTACAAAGCATTAACGTGCGTTGTCCTTGGGACTCCTTTCGGCGGGCATGCGATACCATGTGACGACCTCACTTTCCTGCAACCGTTCACGGGTATTTCGACTGTATTGAGTAACACGCTCAATGCCAAATATCCATTCTTAACTTTTCAATTCACTTTGTAATAACACCTTCAAGCTCTTAGTACAAGCTGAAAATATCGTAATACATTAGCCACCTGGGGTAATTGTTAATCTACGAAAGCAACAAAAAGCCAACAAGTTAAACTGGGGACTTGCGCTCTGGCGGCAAACTGTTTATGTTCGGCGTAATGGAAGTGACAAACGCCGAACAACAGAGGAAGCGAGGCAGAAAGACACCTGCGGATCAGCCCGCTCAGGATTTTCTATAGGACGACTCTAAGAAGCGTTTCAGTCCGCTACAATGGCCAAAGTCAGGCCGAAGGGTATCTGAGGTAGGATCGGGGGATTTTAAGACAAAATAAGACGAAAAGATTGGCTCTATTTTCGTGCATTTTTCGACAACTGAACATGGCCTTGCATAATGTTTTTTGATATATTATTCATTAGAGCACACTTCCAGGGCTGAGGTTATCTCGCTTTTTCCTCTCCCTCCGCCCTCCGCCCTGGTCCTCCTTTTCTTCAGGGTAATACTTTTGATACTCCTCAAGACGAGTTCGTTCTTTAAATGGACTGTGAGGGGCTTTAAATTGAAAGATATCTGAACGGCTTTTTGGCTTTACGATACAATTACAATGGCCATCATGAATCTGTTTATGTCATGGTCAATCGTCGTCACTATATTCTCTTGGGACAAGCGAAAGCTTCTGCTTGTTGAAAAAAAAACAAGAAAATCTCGAAATTTTTACTCTGGGCGAAAAAAATTTTTACGCGGTAATGTTCTTCGTTATCGGGGCTAAGTAGGGGAAATTGTTGTGTGTTGGAGAAGAGAGCAAACGTGTTAAGCTGGAGTTTGGGGTAGTGAAGAAAGAGTGAAAAGCTCTTAAATTGTTTGTGTTGTTACCCCGATTAAACCACCTTATATTACTGAGCTTGGGCATGTCCAAAAAGGTTGAAGAACAAGAACGAAATGCGCCGATGCATGAATAGTTTTTTACACATATTTTTTCTCCGAACGGCAGGCCTTCTTCGTGCCTGCCGTTCTATTTGAGACAGACACATTCCGGACCGGGACAAAATGTTAAAGAAAAACCCGCAACCATATCCCCAAAAGAATTACATGATCGATACATTTCTTTTCATCCGTATACTTAATCCGATGTTAGCCTGATATTTTTTTAAAATATGCGTAATTCCATAAAAAATCGACATTTATTCGGACTCGATATAGGCAAAATTGGGATTTGTGGTGACAAAATGGTGTCATAATGTCACCTGAAAATTGTGGTGTTTTTCAGCTTCTGAAAGAAGTAACTTATAGGCACTCCTGGGATTCAAGCTGACCGTTTCAATATCGAGCATATCGATGTCTACGGAGAATTGGTTTCGATTGCTGTTGTAGAAGCATATGTACATCTGTATCGAGTTATCTCAAGCAAAACACTTTTTTAGTAATAAGATTCATTTAATTATTTTTATTGGAGTACTTGAGTTTAGAAAATGCAGCCTTTAATACTTTGTACGCTTGGGTCGCAGGCCCAGACACATTCTTGAGCGGCTTTTTCTCCATGCCATCTCCTCTGACATCTGATTTATTATCTGAAATACTACTTCCAATAATAATATCATTTATCCCATTCCCTTACTGCTCTCCATGCCTGATCTATTGCAACATGTATATAAGAACTAAGGCCCGAGTCGATATTGGCAATGGTAATTCGGCCAAATGGTTTTCGTCCTTTTCTTACCATTTCGGGCAAGTCGGAGTCAAAAAGTGCTGTGCCTCTGTAACCGTAACCATGCGACCAGCGATTTACGGTAATACTTGCAACATCTCTGTCGAATTCAAATGATCCCTTCGGCAGCATACCAGTTAAATGCTCTCTAATTTCCTTTTCGTAATCTTCAAATTGCAGGCTTAACATCCTGTATCTTGCTTCACGAAATTGTTCAATCGGCGGTGCACCAACGGTTTCTCCAAACGGACAACCTACCATCAGAATGACACAAGGATCGTTGGGGCCCCTGGTACAATTATGACCACCCATACTAACCGGAAAGTCCATCAGCACCGCTTGGTGCATATTCCCGGGCGAGATGGCCACCCCAATTTCCATCTCTTTCATTGCCCTCCAGTTCTTCAACCCCACTGTGGTGTAAAACATTGGCATCCTCACACTACGTCTCAATGCCGCTGCTTGTTCTTTTGGAAGATCTGGAACTATATA
>Ga0114922_10002212_pt1 | contig 18336 bp, 5 predicted proteins | sample AartaG_FD_100975 | JGI IMG/M metagenome (GOLD analysis project Ga0114922, IMG submission 100975) | Deep subsurface microbial communities from Aarhus Bay to uncover new lineages of life (NeLLi) - Aarhus_00045 metaG | ecosystem: Environmental > Aquatic > Marine > Oceanic > Sediment | place: Aarhus...
GCGGCGTTGTAATCCGTCTGCTTTGTATCCCACAGACAGAAGCCTTCGTGGTGCTTGCTGGTCATCACCATGTATTTCATGCCAGCCTGTTTTGCCAGCTTTGCCCATTCCCGTGCCGGGCGTTCCTTAGGCTTCCATGTATCCGCGAGTTTCTCGTATTCTTTGATGGGGATTCGCTCCCGGTTCATGACCCACTCATGCCGGCCAAGCTGTGCGTACAGCCCCCAGTGTATAAACATTCCAAACCGCGCTTCGCGCCACCATTTCATGCGGCGGTCTCTATCGGCGCTGGCGTTGCTTTCAGATGCAGTCATTTTCTGTGCCTCCTATCTTGGGTGATCTGTATGGAATAACAGAGCCTGTCCATACAGATCTGTTTTTCCCATGCAACCACGATCGGTTTTAACATAACATAAACAGTTGGCTTGGTCAAGCACTATTGGCGGGAGTTCCTGGTAAAGTTCTAGTAAGGCCATAGGTCAGTATAGAAACAAGGCGTCTATTCCTGAATCTAATTCGCAAGGAACCTACCGGAAATATTTCCTTATCGGAATATCACCATCTTTCGCGTGGCGCTGAATTTGCCAGCCCGCAGCACATAGAAGTAGGCTCCGCTGGCAACCATTTCCCCAGCCTCGTTGCAACCATCCCAGAGGGCAGCTTTCTTCTGAGTTGTGTAACGACCTCGCTCCTGGCTGCCCAGATCCAACCGTCTGACCAATTGCCCGGCTACGGTGTAGATCTCCACGGACACGTCTGCATCGTCCGCCAGTTCATAAGGTATCCATGTCTCGGGATTGAACGGGTTCGGATAGTTCTGCAGCAGAACGGTTTCCTCGATGACCGGCATCACAGTGACGGTGAACAGATCACTGTGCAGTTCCACGCCGGTTATGAAGCGGACGGAAATCTGATAGATATAGGTCTCCTCTTCCTCTACGTCCGTATCCAGGTATCGATGGATTTCGGGTTTGAGAGTGAATACGGTCGGCTGTTCATCGTTAGCCATCCGTCGCGAGATCGAGTATGCTTCGATGAATGGGTTATCCTCGGCTTTCCATCCGATCTGCACCTGCGCCTCGCCAGCAAGCACCTGCACATCAGCCGGCGGAGACATAGCAAACCGTTCGGCGCGAACCTCAAACGGTATCCTGGTGACACGCGACTCAGAGGTCAGTTCCACCGATTGCACATCCCGCATATCCTTCCATTCACCCTCGTCTTCGCTGCGGAAAGAGAGGAAGATCTCATCCGGCACGTCTTCCATAGAGGATTCCCAGGAGAGGGTCATCTTTGCGTTATGCCGATCAATGAAGGCTACGAACAGCCAGGTGCGAGTATCCCCAACCTGCATCACCGGCTGGTAATCGGTGTTATATATGCCGCCCCACTCCGGATGATCGAAATAAACAGCGACTGTTTGGCTCAGGATAGGCGGTTCGCTCTTATCCAGTGGGTCTAGGCCGACCTGCGCATCCGGGTGCGTTCCTAAAACGGTGGTCACATCCGAAGCGAAGCTGGAAGTAAGCGCCAGTCTGAGGTCAAATCGACCTGGAGTGTCGGCTTCTGGACGCTCCCGTCCTGCAACGGCAGGAGGAGCCATCATCGGTGGATTGTAGCTATCGGGGAGCGGAGGAAATTCAGGCATGTCAGGTGGCACAGGGATGATAAGTTTCAGATCGTCAACGTTGGTCTTCAGCCAGTATCCTTCCCAGGACTCCAGAATACTCGCATCTACATAGCCATCACTCCAACTATAGATGGTGGCTTCGATCCAGTTACTGGGGTCGCTGGAAGCAGCTTGAAAGCCCAGTGTTTCACCTCCCAATTGGAAGGACAGGTTTGCCACATCCACGACCTCGATGAACGGATTTCCCATCGCGTGCCAGCCGGCTGCCTCCAGTAGAACTTCGAAATCAGTGGCGTTAAACGACCCGCCTACATCCACTTCCACGGCATCTTCCATCCTTATGAAGTAGCCATTTCCCGATTGCAGCGCTACTCTGGCCAGGTCCAGCGGGTAGATCTCGAAACCCTTGAGTTCGGTATTGTATTGATACAGCTTAAGCGGATCAATATCATCGCCCAGGTTGACGAATGGATCCGCCTGACTTGGATTGATTGGTACCGAGAAGAATTTCCATCCGGACGCGGACATTGGTAACTCTGTTGCCACAAGACTGGCTTTCTGCACATCCAGGCGGAAATATCGAGGCTCACCGTCACTGGTATACTCGTGAAGATCGACCTCTTCCTTCGCTTTCGATGGATCCAGATCACCCGTCAGCTTGTATCGGCTCGGTTGGAGGGTCCCGGTCCCATCGTCAACAAACTCGATCAGCCACAGGTCTTTGTAATGTCGTTCTGCCGGGCTTTTTGCCAACTTTGCTGACGCTTTCCAACGGAGTGTCACAGTAGAGCCGGCTGCCGCGTTATCGACCCGGAAGAACCAGTGATGAGAAAGCCGGCCGTCGGCTGGGCGTATGTCCCTATCAATTTCAGCCAAGGAGCCATCGTAGTCCAGTATGTTGCGATTGAGGAAGCTCAAACGCAGTTGAGTTGCCAGGCCCGGGACAGCGCGCGCGTCTTTCTCATCCTCGCCGTTCTCTGAGCTATAGTCCAGGCCGGCGATGTTGTTGGCATCTGTAGAGATACCATCGGTTGCTTTGAGGACAATCTCCCAGGTCTCCTCAAACGGCGAATCGGGCGTGCGGAATGTCCACGACAGCCCCTGATCCAGTTGGTTGCCTGCCAGGTCGCATAGGCCTTCTTTCTTCACTTCGGCTCTATAGAAACCGTTGGATTTGAAAGGCTGCACTGGCACAAAGACGCCCTTACGCAGCGCAGGACTGTAGGATATAAAACCCGCCTCTGTCGGTTCTGGATCCTCCAGATCCGTAACCACGAACGTTTCTGAATTGATAGTATCTGCTTTAATGTCGTCGGTAAAGGTGACGCTCAGCTCACCGCTATACATACGCTGGCTCTCGCGGGCTTGGTAATCGGGGGTCGTGGTCAGAATGGATGGAGGCGTGTTATCTATGTAGAAGGCTACAACGGGCGGATCGAGATCGTAATTGGGCTTCAATTCCTGCCCATCGTCCGTTGCCCTGTCTGACGCTACTGCGCGAATGGCATACTCACCCTCGCCAATCGGTAGCTTATCCCAATCGAATGTAAACACGCGGCGCTTCGGATCGTCGCTACTCGGATAATACACGGGATCGTCAGAATCACATGGATCACCGGGAAACACATTCGGGTCAACCCAGCAAGGCACCCCAGTGGCATCCCATTGTTCCTGCCATACGCCATCGGGTCGCTTGCTGCGCTTCTCCAGTTGAATCCGCGCCACGTCGGTATCCTCTGTGTAAACCTGAATCTTAAAGGGATTTTTCACTTCGTCGCTCACTGTAAACACCTTCGGGCTGATCCGCTGACCTTCATAGGGTGCGGTAACCACAGCCCGCGGAGCGCGGCGGTCGGCGAAATTGACCTTCAATCTTCCTTCCTCCGGGTATAACATGCTTATCTGAGGGTCCGCGACCTCCTGCGCCTGTATGATGACCTGATACTCCCTCTGTTCGGAACTCATCTTGTCTATATCCGGCGGGTACAGCGAAAGCGCGATCTCGGCAGTTGGTGCTTCTCTGGTAAGTCCGACAGAATATGGTTCGGCTTTCCCATTAAAGCGAACTGTCAGGCTGCCGATGTTATCCGGCGGCGGCGCGTACAGCAGGAAATCTATCGTCGAGAAGATAGAATCCAGATCCCTCTTGCCATCATAGCTGATCTTGAGTTTGTAATGCGCTCCCTCTTGGTAGTCGAAGGGAATGATACTGGCTGGCTCCTCCATCAGGTTGATACTAACGTCCACACCCTTATTTGTGTTGGGTTCCCAGGGATCGGAGGTTATACTGCCCGGATCGGTGAAGAAGATGGGAGTGCCCCAGGGCCCCTCGTAGACGTAGGTGCTGATCCTATCCCCAATATCGTCGTCATTCAGCACAAAACCCACAGTCTGCTCCGCTTCAACGCCGCTTTCAAGGCTGATGCCGTGGCTTACAGATGAACCCAGATCGAACTTCGCCGTTCCAGCAAACTTGCTAATCATTGTGATTATCATCGCTCCGATTCCCGCAGCAGCCCCGGTATCAGTTCCGAGTTTTGCTTCTGCTCCGGCACCTGTAGAAGTGGAGATCTGCCATGAAAAGGTGCTCGTTTGGCTTTCACGGATCCTCCGAGAGTATGAATAGGACATGCCAGCGCTGAACATGAGCAACTCACCACCATCTCCTAGCGGTTTATATTCACCTTCATTCGCTGCGAGGAAATCCTCGAGTGCCTGACGGTCGGAGGGCTGTTTATCAACTTCTCTAAGTCGCTCAAAGTGACCGATGTGATCCCTCTGCCACACGTAAGCCGGGTTCTTGTTCAGCAATTCTACCCACGTGCCCTTATAGTCTTCCAGATCAGCTCTTTTAGGATCACTGGGATCGAGATTAAGGATCTGGTCATCCAGATCGAGGATGATATTATAGATATCCCTGACCGTGTAGCTATACTGATTTCCCCGAGGTAGAGCGGCGTAGGTTGGTATCTTCTTTGTATCGGGAAGCCATCTGGCCGGCTTGTCCTCGTCTTCGAGAGGGTCGTAGTTCGGGCCGTCATCCTGGAAGTCGGGATTTTGCTTGATTCCCAGCCTATACTTCATCTGTAGTGCGACCGTCATCCCTTCGCCGTAGTACACGTCGCCCTTGCCGGGTCCCATTGCATCTGACACACTATCCCCGGAAGGAGTTTCCAGATGTCTCGATGGGCTGATCTCAAACTGGACGATACCAACCGCCTGCAATTGGGGAATCAGATCTGAAAGGTCGGAAGTCATAAAAACTTCCATCAGCCCGAAATCAACGATTTGAAGGGGGATCGCCAACCCCACAATTCCTGCCCCTATGAGTAATGCCCCCTTGGCACCTTGGTATACAGAGCCAATTCCGAACGCCGCCGATGCAGGTATAGTAGTCCTGGGCTGGAGAATGCCGTCCTTGTCCAGATCCTGATCATCTGCTGCTATCTCATCAAAATTAACCTGGTCGAATCCTGAGAAGATTTGCCGCTCCTCGCTCCACGGCGAGGGATAAACCATGATATCCTGCCCACTTTTGTTTCTGATTTTCAGCCCAGCGATGATGCCCTTAATAACCAAAGTATCGTCAATGTACGAGTAGCTGCCATCGCCCGGCGGGTCGTGCAGCACAAAGTAATTCACATTGGGAATAGCGACCAGCTCCGATGCGCTGCCCACCGGCACATCTCCTAAAACGGTGACTTCAAGTGTTTTCGGATCACTCTCTATGTAGCCGTCCTTTTCAGCCTGGAACTTGATCGTCTTCGGCAGAGCTTTGGGTAGCTTGCTTTCATTCCCGGCCTGGTCAAACACCGGGGTAGTCATATTGGGCAGGCCACCAAGGACAGTATACTTCATCTCAACGATCTGATCTTCATCATCCCGTATATCCTGATAGATAGTCTCATCGCTATAGTCTGGATAGCGCTTTTCCGGCGCGCCGCCTTTGGTGAACAGGCTGATGTTGTCGGTTATCTTCAATTTAAAGTCCTTCACAACTTTGCCGTTCGCCGTTGCCGTTATGGTATAAGTATGTCTCTGGGTCTGTTCCGGATCGGGGATATAGTACATAAATCCCTCAGGGTTATTTTCCGCGTCTATACCCAGATCCGCCAGCGTCAACTCATACTCGGCGAGTAATTCCCCAAGCTCTTTCAGGGCATCTGGGTCCAGTATTTTCGGCGCCGGCCCAATCTCAAGATCGATCTGCACCGGGACGACCATCGTCACCGTACCATCCTGGTTTCTAAGATCAACCTTCGCCTGGTGGAGGGATTTATTATCCTTCACGACTGCTTCCGGCACATTCGGGAGTTTTGCGGTATACTCTCCGGGCGGGACGATTGCCTCGAAGGAGATTTTTTCACCTTCACCTTCCTGCTCGACTTCGCCTCCCCCGCATCCGTTATCTCCTGTGACCTCTGCCTCGATTCTCTCTCCGTTAAAAGTGTCGATTGGAAATCCGCCGGAATCCTCAACATATACGGTCACCTTGCGCGTGGTGAAGTCGATGAAGTGGACGTCGTTTCGTGCCTCTTCTATAGTCAGTACCCCATCCTCATAGCCATAAGGTGTCTCTAAGTCTTCAGGATCTGTAAGTGTTTTCAAGGCGTCAGGGTCTGCTGGCTGCGTGCCGATCAATCGGATATCATGTCCTCCCAGCTTCGCCAGAAACACGTACTTCCCCGCAAATAGAGGGAGATTGTAATTCTGACCTTTGGCGTCTGGTGTCCCGGTGGAGGGTAATCCCTCGATCAGGCTAGTGGTGCCCACGGGCTGTGCCGTGATTTCGGCGCCCTCCACGTAGACTCTCTCCGGATTATTCGGATCAGCGGGTTTGCGGATGCTATAATACACCCTTCCCCCGATGGGATATACACTGAGGTCCACAAAATCAACGGCCGGCTGGTCAGGCGCATTCAGCGTCAGTTCCAGGGCTTTTACCGGCGTCTCAAACTCGTGCTCGCGGATCGTACCGTCGTATTGGACTTCGACTTTGCTGGCTTCAATGCGATAAGTGCCGAGAGGTAGATCCTGAAATATGTAAGAGCCTCCCACATCGGTGAGAGTAAATATCCCGCCTTCTTCATCTCTGCCCAGGTTGTCGCCGGGCCTGTCCAGGTCTGAGAGATCCCCGGTTCCGTTGAGCACGTGCGGAGACGTAAGTGTCAGAGTCACCCCCGCGACGGGTGTGCGCAGGTCGGCGGCGCGTATTATGCCTGTAATTGACCCGTCGATCACCGTCACTTGCGTTTTTTCTGTTACACTCCACCTTCCTGTGTCAGCTTTGACCTGAAGCTTGGCTTCATACACGCCAGGTTCGTCATACTCCACCGCCGGGTTCCAGATGTCTCTCTCCTCGAATTCGGGAGGTACCCACTTGCTGGGGCTTTGCAAACCATCCTTTATACCCGCAGCCATATTCTGGGCATCTGTTCCGGATCCTTCCGCAAAGTCCCAGTAGCCCAGTAGGTCACCGGTCTTAGGTTGCTCGCCACGCTTCAGCGCGCGTATTTCCCATCTCTCGATGGCCCTACTCCAGATTGCAGCTTCGTCGATGCAGCCTGCGAAATCTTTACCGATGAAGACATCGCCCGGGATCATCAGATTCCCTTCAGCATCGATAATGTCTTGTTGAATGCTATCCACGTAGAGCGCCACCCAGGCGCCGTTGTAGACGCCGGCGATATGGCGCCATATATTATCATCAACTGGAAATTGGCTCTGAACCCTATAGGACTCCGTGTCGGTTTTGACCCAGAAGAACGCGAGACCTGGATCTCCAGGCTCTATACCCAGTTGGAATCCGCCGTCTGCCGACATTATGGTCCCGCCACTGCCTTTGTCGGCTTTGACCCAGGCGGAAACCGATAGGGCTTCGTCGATAAAAGCGGGGTCAAAGCTTTGAACATCCACATAATTACCTTCACCAAAATCGATTCCCTGGTTGTGCCTGATAGTTTTGTCGAATGTCCACTCCCATTCCACGATCTTCACTGGTATGCCTGTAGTATCAGGCTCATCCTGATGAGGCACATTCCCCTCAAATTGTATGGGGGAGAAGCTGCCGCCTGTAATGCCGCCTTTATATGGGCCGCCCGACCGCGCGATAGGAGAACCAGCCCGGATCGCTATCATGGTTGTATCCTCACCAGTAAGCTCTATACCCTCTTCTGTTTCTGTGAATACCTCTGCCACACATTCAGCCAGGTATTCGGCATCGCGGCTGGTAGGCCAGCTACAGGACACACGCCCCTCGCTTCCCGCCTCAATCCAGATCTCAAATGTGTAAAAGCATTGATATTTACCCGGGTAAAGGATGATGCTATATTTGACACCTGGATTCTCCAGATCCCAGACAGTCCAGCGCTGACTTCTCTCTACGATGTCTACTACGGGGTTCTCTATTGAATGCATCACTGAGGAACGCAGTTCTTCTGGCAGTCGCTCGTTATTCAAGTCTGCGAGGACAGAAGCATCGCAAAACGCTGGAAGAGAGGTGCGAATGTCGCCTTCAATTATGCCATCATTCCGCAGACTGGACCTGTCTCTGGTAATTCTAGTCTTCTCGCCATCCTGCGTCTCAATGGTCTCCAGGTTATCCAAACTCCATAAACCGGCCAGATTTGGCGGGTCCTCCAGTGTACCGTCCATCAGTTTCACAACATCCTCTTCGTTCAGCGCCTTCCTCCAGATAGAAACGTCGTCCAGGTAACCATCGAAGCCTTGCCCTATAACTAAATCATTATCAGCTTGTGGTGGCTCTGACCCGGGCCAGGTCTCATCATGCTTCCACACTTCCTGACCATCCATGTAAAGTCTTACGTGATCGGCCACCCATGGTTCCCTATCCAACTCGTATTCCTCGCTTTTCCAGGTCACCGCGATATGATGCCACTGGCCCGGGCTGGGAGAAGCTCCAGTATCCTGGCGAGAATGATTCCTTATCCCAACTTTTGGTCTCCCGGAGCCCTGGATGCAGAAATATTTCCAGTTCGAGAAATCATTGTCTTCGCGGAAAGACAATAACATGTCATCAGTTCCCGTACTTAGCGGCTTCATCCAGAATGCCGCGGTCATTTGTCTGCCTCTTTCTAGGTCGGAAACAGGGAAGGAATCAATCCTGATAGATCCATCCTCGAACCTGAGCCCGGGCTCTGTACTCACCCGCCAACGATAGTTTACCCTGTCATACTCAAACTGATGGAGGTTGGTAACGAATGCCTGCAGTTCAACAGGCCTTCCTGGTATGCCTTCATAGGGTCCTCCAGCATCCACCTGGACATATTCGTAAAGCTTCAATACGAAGTACGCCGACTCACCCGGGATGCCATATTCGCTTTGGGCGATGCACTTAAGCCAGATATTCTCATCACTTGAGATCATGGTGTTGTCATCATTGAAAGCAAAGGATTTAGTTTCACCAGGCTCAGCGTTGAAGAGAAATTTTTCTCCTTTGAACTCACCTTCCTCGTTCTTTCTCACCACACTCCAGGTATACTTATCGATCTCGTTGCCGTGGAGTTCACCTTCCGGCACCTCGGCTCTAAGCCCCACCTCTTTTTCCTTCTCGCCAAAGAAGTATCCTCCCCGCTCATACCAATCCACGTCTTCTTCATCGACAGCCTGCGGTTCGCCAGGGCGTTCCCATATCCTGATTGGAATGGAACAATGATCTGTTGAGAAGCCCAGCCCATTGACCATTCTAACTTTGAGATTGTGCCCCTGTTCAAAAGGCTCAATGCCTTCTCCAAGAAACGGGATCTCAAAAACCAGGTATCCATCTTCAATCTCGAATCCCTTTTCGGTAGGTCTCCAATCAACCACCAATCCCCCGCCTTGCTGGGCAAGGATGCTGCTACTCATACCTTGCTTGGTAAGCTGATACTCAAGCCTATCGATCTCTTCGTCACTATAGCATTTTGTATACTTAATCTTGAATTCGACAGTATCGCCCGGCGCAACATGAACATGCCCATCATCCTGTTTCGGCGGACCCGATTGATCGTCATGTTCCAGTTTTGATGGGCTGAGAACACTCACAAACAATTCCATATTATTGTCTATCTTATTCGGATTACTACTTACCTCGCTGGTTTCTATCGTGATCGTCTCGGAGTATTTTCCATCCTCTTCTTGAATCCTCCCTGCCATAGTTTCGCGCTCCCAATCCAGCTCAGAGAAGTCGAATTCGATGCTTTTATATGCACCACAGGGAATGAAGAACGTGAATAGTTCTTCGTCTGGGGTTGGTTCCTCGCTTGGGTGTATGCGCAATGCCTTAAATACAGTGCCTGTGTTAGGTATATGGAATTTCAGCGTCTTAGTGGGCCTGTTGTCGGCAGGATCGTTCCGGATGGTGACGAGTTCATTCCCCGGATACTTCGATTCGTCGCAAGTGCTAGGAAGGTAAAACGGCTCGAAGTCGAACTTTTCGGGGATCACGCAGTTTGGCGGCGCTGGATCGGCGGAGACTGCACTAGGATGTGGGTCAGTTTGGAGGTTATATCCACATGATCCCTCCATTTCACGCACTTTGGCGGTTATACGAACCCACTTTCCGGCTTCAACATCGCATGAATCTTCGATGGGTTTGCCGTCCACCCATGTTTTGTCAGCGTCATCAGACGATATTTTGAAGCTCACATTTGTGTCAGAATTCCACTTTGCCCAGGTGACCATATACTGGACGAAATTATTTTTATCGGAGCCACCCCAATGGACCCAATCGAAGCATTTTGCTTTCCAATCGTTGTCCGGTATAATTCCCGTACTGGCCAGATCTCTGAAATTCACTCTGCGCCAGGTGATTTCAACGTCTTGCTCCTCACCTGGAGAGGGAAAAATATCGCCATCGCTAGGCTCTATGTACCTCTCACCGCCCCAATTTCTCAGATAGTCATGCTGCATAGACTCTTCCAGATCCCTCGTTGTATCAATAGGGGGATGGAGTACGAGCCATTCAACAATATCTCCATCAGTAGTTATAGAAGGGTACCCCCACATTGGCGTGAGTCCATCAGCAATCAATGTCTGACTAGTGACCAGAAGCAAAACAACAGCGAACACAAACATCCGTTTCATTTGAGCCTACCTCCCTGAGAATGTTACACATAACCCGTCGAATATTACATACATCCGAACTTCTCATCATCATCATAATGATTGCTGTATTTGATCCGCACAGTCTGCTTTTATTTTCCAGGAAATTCAGAATTGAGAGTAAGGTTGCGTTTACTGGGGGAATCCTGTAGAACTTTTGCTGGAGCTTCGATTCGTGGCTGTAGGTCTCGATTACCAGGAGAGAAATCCGATCATAATTGAAACAGGAATGACCGGGCACGATCTAACCTCACAAAGGAGAAAAGACACTGGCAAACAACGAGCTGTCTACAGAACTACTTAGCCGCTTGAGGCATATAATAGCAAAGATGCAGTCGATTGTCAATCGTTTTTTCAACCACGGATGGGGAATTATATGGTGGGCGAGGGAACCTCGCCTCTACATTATTCGCGTGGTAGTGGCGGGGTCTCCCCGCCGTCTTCAGGGGAATAGACCTAGTTCTCACTGTGTCTGGGTACTAATACTCTGGCACAATGAATGTTGCTGATATGGCGGGCGAGGGAACCTCGCCTCTACATTATTCGCATGGTAGTGGCGGGGTCTCCCCGCCGTCTTCAGGGGAATAGACCTAGTTCTCACTGTGTCAGAATACTAGGCTTCTATTTCAATTATAACCTCTATCTCCACCGGGATGCCGCCGGGAAGCTGATACATGCCTATTGCGGCCCGCGCGTGTTTTCCGCGCTCACCGAATACCGCCACAAACAGATCCGATGCGCCGTTGACCACTTTTGGCTGATCCTTGAAATCCTCCGAGCAGTTGACAAAGCCAACCAGCTTAACGATGCGTTTGACCTCGTCCAGATCGCCGATGGAATTTTTTATGGTGCTTATCAGGCACAAGGCGGTATTCTTCGCCGCCTCGTATCCTTGCTCCAGGGTCAGTTCCTGCCCGACTTTGCCGGTGGGAACACTTTTCTCCGGCCCGTGGCCTGAAAGGAAAAGCAAGTTTCCAGTCCTCACCGCCGGCACGTAATTGGCTACTGGCTTTGGTATCTCCGGGAGTTTCAGTCCCATTTCCTTGATTTTCTCTTCGATCTTCATATCATACCCTCCTATTTATCTTTTTACTTGATGTGCGACATGGAAAATGTTATAATAGCAAGAAGACAGTAGATTGAACATAAAAGTTCTCGCTGAGCATAGGATAACATTCAAACTGAATTTGCGCAAGACTTAAGTTCGCTGGACTCGTTGCTGCATTCCATGACCAGGAATTGGGGGATGATATGTTTGCTATGGGTAAGGCGTTCGCTATTCTGACGCTATTGGCTGTCGCTCTCTGCCCCGCAGCATGGGGGAAAGCTCCATCCGGTTTGCCGGAGCGGGATTATACCATCTGGGGAACAGCTTATGTGGATGGTGTCCCTCTATCCCACAGCGACACCGGTTACACTATATCTCTGAAAGTAAATGATGAAGAATCAACTTCTTACACCATGGGCAGTGAGCCGGCGAACGATGACTGGTACGTGTTAAGAGTGCCCATGAGCCTGGGGGATCGACTGTCAGGCACCGCACAGACAGGAGATACTGCTTACATTTATATCAACTCCGTCCTGGTCGTTGAAGCCTACCAGGAGCCAGGACATCAGCCAATTCCACATTCCATTACCGTGGGGAATCCAGCCGAGACGACCCAGATGAGCATTTACACACAGATACTCACGGGCAGTCCGCCCATGGTCAGCGATCTGATAATAACGCCGCAAAATCCAGGAACAGATGACGATCTGGTGGCCAGCTATACGTACTATGATGGAGATCAAGACCCGGAGAGCGAACTAACTGAGATAAGATGGTACAAAGATGGTGATTTGCAGGAAACTCATAACGACCGCGAGACAATACCATCTACGACTATATTAAAAGGTCAGGTCTGGCACTTTACAGTCAGGCCTCATGATGGGTTTGGTTTTGGGGCACTTCAGGTATCAGAACAGGTTACAATAGGCAACTCGCCTCCATTAGTAACCGGGCTGATCATATCTCCTGATTCGCCTGTGACAAACGACGATCTGGCAGCGAGCTATATTTACAGTGATGCCGATGGCGATTCTGAGAGCGGCAGCCAGGTAAGATGGTATAAGGATGGAATTCCGCAGGATTTGTACGACGGATATATGGTGATACCGTTTGGCTCTACTGAAAAGGGACAGGGCTGGTATTTTACCGTAACTCCCGGAGATGGAACGGACTTCGGCGAACTCCGGACATCGCCTACTGTTACAATAGGCAACACCCGGCCGGTGGCAATTAACCCGTATATATCTCCGGCATCACCTCTCACAGGCGATGATCTGGTGGCTAACTACGAATACAGCGATGCTGATGGCGATCCTGAAAGCGGAACTATCATAAGATGGTATGAAAGTAATGACCTGCAAGCCGCGTACAACGACCAGGAGATAGTACCGTCCATTGCTACGGAGCGGGGGCAGGAATGGCATTTCACCGTTAAGCCTGGTGATGGCACGGAGTCTGGAGAATTCCAGACTTCGCCTGTTGTGACAATAGGCAACATCCCACCTGTGGCTGACGCGGGTGATGAATACGAAGCCGATCCAGGAGAGGAAGTGATTTTCGACGGTTCCGGCTCGTTTGACGCAGATGACGACCCTTTGACATACTCGTGGGATTTTGGCGATGGCAGCACAGGCGCAGGTAAGACACCATCGCACGTATACGAGGTTATTGGCACATATATTGCAAAACTGGTAGTCAACGACGGTATATTAGATTCTGCGCCTTCGTTAGCTATGGTCTTCATAGGCACCGATCCAGGCTGGGCGCAGCAGGTTGCCTTCGACGTGCTGCTTGGGTGGAATCTGATTTCAATACGCACAAAGTCCATTAACACCAGTTTGAATGCCGTATTATTTACCATCGAAGATAGGTACGATGCAATCTATACATACGAGGCGGACACACACGAATGGTTATTTCACATTGCAGGAATAGAACCGTCCTTAAACACTCTGAATGAAGTGGTGGTGAGCAAAGGTTACTGGCTCAAGATGAACAAAGATGGAGTATTGGTCGTCAATGGGACGCAGGTATTTGATCCCATAAAACTGGAAATTGGGTGGAACCTGGTTGGATGCAACTCTCAGGCTGAAAAGCCTGTAGAGGAGGCCATGTCTTCCATTGTGGGAGAATATAACTCCATCTGGACTTACGATCCGGATGAAAGTAAGTGGTTTCGGTATATTCCAGATGGCCCAGAGGATGAAAACAATTTGAAATTTATACAGCCCGGCCACGGTTACTGGATAGATGCCAGGGAGCTATGTTGGTGGTATATTGGGCCATAGCTGCGACAGAAAACTGACGTTTATGATTGGAATTTGACATTTGAGCTAGTATGAGCTTCCGGTTGGTTTGGAAGCCTATCAAAAGGGCTATTGGCCAAAGTCTGAATACGCTTAGCAAAACGTTCTTGATATTGCGAGTATGGTCAAATTTGAGAAGGAGGTCGTGCCAAAAAGCCAGAAATGGCTAGATTTTTCTTGCATTACAGTTTGAAATGAGGTATACTATTCGCAACTCGTAGTGTTTGTAAACGACGTAGTATATCCAAACATAATCCGAAGGGAATTCAACTTTTGCATTTATAATGTCCGTTATCCAGGCGTTGTTGTAATTGCGCTAACATCTCATTTCTGTTTATGAAATGGTTTCTCAGTTAGGAGGAAATGGTTGTGGGGAAAAGAATTGTTGTAATTCTAGCTTCACTGGCTCTTTTGTATAGTTTCGGCATAGATGAGGCCTTATCGCAAGTGAATGTTTCGCCGCCTCTGTGGCCTCCTGAGTATGTAATCGGCGATGCCACTATTGGTGGTCAATCCGCTCAGGGCGGGGATGTATACCTGAAAATGATGCAGCTTTGTGTTATTTTCCTCGATGGTCTGAATGACCAGGGTGATATAACAAACATAGTCAATGGTCTGAATGCAGCCGATACAACGTCTCTGGCCCTGGCGTTCTCGAATAGCATTTTCTGCCAGAACTATGACCCACCGCTTGAGCTTCCAGGACCTGCTACGGTGAGTCAGCTTTCACCCACCGAATGGGAAGTAACAGATCCAAGCGGCAGGTTCTATGTCTTTACGGAAAATATCAAAATATGGCAGGGCGGAAGCTGGGTGCCAGGATACAAGAAACTACAGGCTAACATGTACAACGGTAAGGTAGCTTCCTCACCGATAAGCAGCGGCTCGTCGCCATACCTCCTGGAAGTGCCGGTGAATCCAGAGGGTATATTATGGGGCGATGAAACCTATATACTGCTTGAGGAAGGCAGGGCCATGCTGAACGATCCAGGTTATTTCTATATCAAAAAAGATGGTATCGAGCGTAGAGTTACTACAGTAGATGGCCAGGAGATTACTCCCCACTACGTAGTTGGTCAGGGGCCTTTCAGCGACCTCGATCTCGATGCTCCTGAGTTAATTCCACTGTCGATACCGCTGGAGGAAGGCTTCAATCTGTTCTCAATTCCCTTTAATCTACCAGATACAGACATTAATGTTGTGCTAGCCGACATTATCGACTGTATGGAATCAATACTCGCTTTCAGAGACGACGAATGGTACATATCCGTACCAAAACAGGCCGGTGGCTGGACAGCGGAACAGATCGGAAACATTAATGGGGGAGAAGCATTCGTTATTTACATGACGTGTGCAGACACCTTGGAAGTTGCAGGTACTCCTTTAGAATCAAACCAAACGACTGTAATTCTGCAACAGGGATTTAACCTGGCTCCATACAACAGCGCAAGCGAAAAGACTGTGGACGAGGCTTTCGCCGGGGTTAGAAACAATCTTGAAGGAATTCTTATATACGATGAGGGTGATTGGCAATTATGCGTGCCGAATCCGGCCGGAGGGTGGAAAGTAAAGCAGTTTCAGACGGTATGGCCTGGCCTCGGATTCGTGATATACTCTTTCTCTGATAATGTTGTTTGGGATGTTGGACAGTAAGTAGACACCGCAAATTCGACTTTTGAAATTTGCTCAGTTCTAGCCATTATAAGATTAAAGTTTTTTGAAGTATCTCTAGGTGGTTAGTTATATGTAAAGGGCTTATTTAGTGGCCCTTAATGGTTGATTCTCTAGTCAGGAGGGAACAGGCTATGCCGAGAAAGATTCTCGTGTTTTTCATGTCTATGGTCCTGTTAGGCGGTTACAGTATCAGTGTCTATCGTGCACAGGCTGATTCGGATACGGATGACATTCCTATGTACTGGTTACAAGGCACACTGTTTGTAGATGATGTACCTCTTACACTTAGCAATCCCCAACACGCGGAATACACTTTAGTACCAATAGTGAGAAGTCTTGATCCCCTTACTAGCTGGACTGAGCTAGAGGAGTATCAGATGGGATCCAAGGATCAGGATGTATACGAACTGAGAATATTCGATACTGATAAAACGGGTGGCATCTCGATCCAAAACGATCCCAATTTTGAGATGAGGATAGCCATCTACATGAAAGGAGATAAGTCGACTCAGCTTGATGTAAACATCGGAACTTCGGCCGGCGAACCCTGGTACGTCGGTAAGAACGTCGTTGGAGAGTTTTTTGCTGAGGCCGACGTCTACGCCTATATCCCGCCGGGCCAGCCGGAGGATCTCCTGGCATCCGCGACTGTCAGCTCGGACATTCACAATATCAATCTCCAGTGGACGGCGCCGGGCAGCGACAATGGTATAGGCACGGTGTCTGGCTATCTCGCGAGATTGTCTACCTCTGATATCACCACGCCGTTAGAATGGGATAATGCCACGCCTCTCACAACGGGCTGGACTTCGCTGCTGCCGGCTGATAGTACCGAAGATCGCACTGCTATTTCATCCTCTGCCCTGGACCCCAATGGGACTTACTATGTCGCACTGCGGGCTGTGGATGCTGCTGGTACGCCGGGCCCGTTCATATCAGCGCAGGTCAATATGCCGCCAACGGCGACAAGCGTAGCAATAGCTCCATCAGATCCGCCGACGGCTGAGACAACTGATAATCTAGAGTTGACGTATTCATACTCCGACCCGGAGAGCGATCCCGAAAGTGGTACTCTGATAAAATGGTACAAGGGTGGTGCGCTGCAGTCTACCTACAACAACCAGAACCCGTTGCCATGGTCGGCCACAATGAAGGGAGATATCTGGAAAGCTTCAGTTCAGCCTGCCAACGCAAAGGGAAAGGGACTGGAAGTGGAGTCCAATGAACTCACAATACTCAACACCCCGCCAGTGGCAGGTGCTAACGGCCCATATTCCAGCAAGATCGACAGCGGCGGGACAACCGTTCTGCCAATCACGTTTAACGGTGCAGGCTCATCCGATGCAGACGGCGACCCGTTAACGTATTCATGGGATTTTGGGAATGGCGCAACAGTCACAGACCACCCAAACCCAACTTATGACTATACCTATCCTCCTGCACCCCCCGCAACATATATTGTAACACTGACAGTGAACGATGGAGAGGTTGACTCGGATCCTGTCGATACAACAGCTACAGTAACTATTAACAAGAAACCTGTGGCTGACGTGGGCGGGCCTTATGAAGGCATAGCGGGTGAGCCGCTAACGTTTGATGGCTCTAATTCTGACGATCCGGATGATGATGAGGATATTAGTGACCTGTTATTCAAATGGGACTTTGACAACGATGGTAATGTAGATTATCAGTCTCCTGCGCGAGGTGTTTCAAGCGCAGAATATACCTACCCCACCCCCGGACCTTACACAGCCTCACTGGTAGTAAGTGACTACCTGGAAGATTCTGCTTCGGATACTGTTAATCTGATGATATATGCACGTCCCGTGGCAGAATTCACATGGTCTCCAGATCCACAGGACGAAGGTTTGCAAGTTACCTTCGAAGACCAAAGTACAGACGCAGATGGTGAGATCATTGCCTGGAGTTGGGATTTCGACGCTAGCGATGGTATACAGGTAGATTCCATAGAGCAGGATCCAACTCATATATATATGGATGATGGAAGTTATGTGGTTACACTCACAGTAACGGATGATACTGGCATGGTTGGCACAGAAACACTGGCAGTGAACAACGCTTTGCAGTCTTTGCAGGATTCTGTTGAGCATACTGTGATAGTGAGTGATCTGGGCCCAACGGCTGAATTTATCTGGGATCCGGCAACACAGGTTGAAGGTACACCAGTTGACTTTACTGATACTTCTACGTCGTATCCAGATGATATAGCGTCCTGGGCATGGGATTTTGATGATGGCGGCTCCAGCACAGAGCAGAACCCATCCTACATCTTCATGGATAATGGCACTTACACAGTTGAACTGACAGTGACCGATGAGGATGGCTCAACTGATAATGTCCAGCATGAAGTGATCATAACCGATGCAGCACCCACGGCGGAATTCACGTGGTTACCAGCGGAACCGGTCGAGGGTGCGGAAGTTCAGTTCACAGACGATTCCGAATCGCCAGCGGACGCCATAGATACCTGGGCATGGGACTTCGATGATGGCGGCTCCAGCACGGATCAGAACCCAACTCACACCTTCATGGACAATGGCACTTACACAGTTGAA
>Ga0114922_10002213_pt1 | contig 18334 bp, 14 predicted proteins | sample AartaG_FD_100975 | JGI IMG/M metagenome (GOLD analysis project Ga0114922, IMG submission 100975) | Deep subsurface microbial communities from Aarhus Bay to uncover new lineages of life (NeLLi) - Aarhus_00045 metaG | ecosystem: Environmental > Aquatic > Marine > Oceanic > Sediment | place...
CAATTATCCCAATCCTTTTAATCCGTCAACGAGTATCACCTTTGCGATGCCAAAGAAAGATCTGGTGATTCTGGAAATCTACAATGTCCGGGGTGCAAAAATTAGAACGCTTGTGGACGGCATGAAGGAAGCCGGCATGCACACCGTCACCTGGGATGGAAAGGATGGTTCCGGCAACAAAGTGACATCCGGATTATATCTATGTAAAATGAAGACATCGAACTTTCAGAAAACGATACGGATGTTATACTTAAAATAATCCATCGTAAACCGTAAGACCAATGCCACCGGTTTCTGAAGCTTATTCAGGGGCCGGTGGTTTTTTTTATGACTTTAGTTATCAATATTTTATTGATTTTACTAATATAATTATCTACTTTAAAAATCCAGCGAAGCTTCGCCATAAACTGGTTGCTGGTTACTGGTAACTGGCTACTGTATCTGGCTGCCCAGAACGACGGCGCTTACATCAGCCGGGATGCCGGCGAGAGCTGGACGCTCTGGATAGAAGGATTAACCAATCCTATACCAGGGACCAACGGAAACAACGTGACAAATACCATGACCCTCTCCGCCGATCATTCCATCCTCTATTTCGGCTCGGCCGGTTCCGGTGTGTTTCGCAGGATGATATCACCCATCCTGCCCGTCAACAACCTGTATGCCGAAGTCATCGATCATCAGATCATCCTGCACTGGGCATTCGACGACCTCCGCGGCAACTTCCAACAATACAACGTGTATAGATCGATAACTGAATTTACAGAAATCGACGGTCTTCTACCCTATTCCTCTATATCCAATGTGAGTCAAACAACATATACCGACGGCGATATCGAACAAGGAACGCAATACTTCTTCACCGTCACAACAGTAGACGTCAACGATTATGAAAACGGCCACATCTACGTCCTGGGTCCCATCGTCGATTTCGGCATGAGCATCACCCCCGCGTCTCTCGACACGGGAACCATCGGTATCGAATACTCCGCGACCTTACAGGCCCAGGGGGGGACCCCTCCATACCAATGGGAAATCACCGCGGGCGATCTGCCCCCCGGTGTCAACCTGGACGAGAATTCCGGCATCATCAGCGGAACACCCACCATAACCGGCAGCTATGATTTCACAGTAAAAGCCTACGATTCCCAGACGCCTCCTTTCCATGCTTTCCAGCGTTTTACCCTCGTCATCGCCCAGACCAGTGCAGTCGACATGCCGGATGCCCCGATAAACACCCTACTCCAAAACTGTTATCCCAACCCTTTCAACAACGAGATTATGATCCCCTACCAGATTCGAATTAGTGGTTCAGTGACGATCCGTATTTACGATAGCATGGGAAGAAAAGTAATCACACTGATGGACCAGGAGAAACAGGCCGGTTTTTATACGACCCTATGGAAAGGCAATACCGACCTGGACCAACCGGTGGCCTCGGGAACCTATATATGCGAAATGAAGACTGGCGATTACCTGGGAAAACGGAAAATACTCTACTTAAAATAATATGAATTGACAATGACAACTTTGCTAAGTATATTGTATTTAAGCAACAGTAACTTATCATGTGAAGACAACCGATGAGCCCAACAGTTTTTCGATACCGAGGCTACCGTTTCTTTTTCTTTTCTCGAGAAGAAAGGCGGATTCATATTCACGTATATTGTACAGAGGGTGAAGCAAAATTTTGGATAACCCCAAGCGTTACTTTGGCAAAGAATTATGGTCTATCTTCAAGACAAGTTGCAGAAGTGAATGATATCATAGAGGAAAGAAAAGATGAAATTAAAGACGCATGGGAAAAACACTTCGGAAATTGAAGTGTCTAATATTTCTATTCATGGATTCTGGTTATACGTGAATCATAAAGAACATTTCTTACCTTTTGATCAATACCCTTGGTTTAAGGATGCAAAGATAAACGAAATTCTTAATGTACAACTACTTCACCAAACCCATCTTTATTGGCCCCAATTGGACATTGATCTCGACATTAACACTTTGGAGGACGCGGATCGGCATCCTTTGGTTTATAAATAATCTTTACGGTAGAAAATGAAAAAGATATTTCACATTCTATATAGACCATGTCTAATTTTATTATGCTTTTTTCTTTGTAACTGCACGGAAAATTTTTTATTTAAGGAAGATAAAATTGAAAATATGAATGTGATCAAAGGCCGTGTGGAATTAAGTGATTCAGCAAATCCAAAGGATGTCTATGTCTGGTTCCAGGTGTTTGATATCGGAACAAAAACCGATACATATGGAAATTATACTCTCACACTGCCATCTCCTTCAGAACAGACGGGTGGAGGATTATCCGGTATCTATCCCCTCTATTTCTATGTGGCCAATTATGGCATCGACTCTCTTATAATTCCAATTTTAAATGGTTATTTTCAAAGAACATATGAAGAGACGGCTGTGGAAGGAAACATTTTACAGCCTGTTAAGTTGCATAAAATCTTAAGCATAAACGCTTCCACTGAACTCGAAACTGTATCTATGAATTACCAGGACTCCATCTTGGCTGTATTTACCGTTAAGGCCCTGGAGGATCCTATCTGGATAAGGTGTATTTTTAGCCGTCCTCGGTTCAAGGGCGATCCTCAATACATGAGTGGTTTTATCAAAAAGATCAATTCCAGCGAGGAAAGTGTTCAAAAAGTCCAGCTTCCTGATCGAGGCCATCGAACGGCTACATTTAAAATAGACCAAAATCCCATATCGTTATTGCCTTTAAGAATTGATTGCGATTCACTCATTTTATCTATTGGGGAATATGAGATCATTCCATTTATGCTTGTCCAGCAGGACAATCTTCCATCAGGTCTCATCAACAGCCTGGGAGAAAATGCGCAGAATTTTTCTCTTGATTTTATAAATATTCCCCTCAAGGTGGGGCATAATCAACTCATCGTGCATTAGAATAATTTTCTAGTATAAAGAACCAAAATTAATGAATTCTCTGTGTCCTAAGTGAACTCCGTGGTTGATTATAGCCACCCGGCTCCAACTCAAAGGAGTAAAAATAAAATGCGAAGGTTAAATCTATTACTATCGTTTTTATTAATATTTTTCATGTCGAGCTTGGCTTCCACCCAGATTCTCACATTCAAGCATTCGCTGGAGCTGGAAGATGCTGTCGGTGACATCCGGGAGGACAATGACGATATCGGAAAGGATGTCATCAAAGTCACCATCAACAGCGATGGGAAAAACCTGCATATCACTGCCGTTTTGAAGGAGAAGATTTCATATTACCTGGAGAAATGTAAGGCCGGCCCCGTCATCACGCTGCATTTTGATACCGACAATGATACTACAACCGGAGGAAAAACGGTGTTGGGGAAAAAATTGGGTTTCGAATATGAAGTGGGGCTGATGGCCTGCATTAAGTACAAGGACGGGGGAATCGCCTGTGTGGGCAGTATTGGAGCTCCGATAGAGGGTTACGCCTCTTCGTTTCGAACAAAGAAATACAAGCAGGGGGAGAAGTTTCCTGAGACGATTCGGTGGTCAACAGATGCACCGCACAGAGACATTGAGGAAAATGTCGTTGAAACAACTTTTTCTTACACTGAGATCGCTGTCACTTCCGGAAAATCGGTGCGAATCGCCATCCGGGAAGACGATTCGACCTTTGACGAAAAGAGTTTTTTCCCTGAGGTGGTGCTCACACTGAAATAGGGTTGAATCATTATCCATTATATTTCGCCCCTTTGGAGCGCCATTTATAAAAGATTGATTGCATCAGCAGATGGAGTTCGAAATGTCTTGGGAAAGCGAATCTCCAAAACCACCTGAATAATCTTAAATTCACACTTTCTCCTTGATTTTTCAAAAATAATAAATTATTTTGCATCATTGTATAAGGATTAGAAATGAAAAAACCTGTGATCTTCTGTCTTTTTGTGCTGACAGTAAGTATACTCGGAGCATGTTCCCTGGCCGGACGTCTCACCGGCGAAACCGAGGCTCGTGAGATCAGGCAGCTGGGTGTATCAGCCCAGGCGACGGTTCTCAAGATCTGGGATACAGGAATCACCGTAAACAAGAATCCCGTCGTCGGATTCCTGCTCGAAGTAGTTCCAAAAGAGGGACCGTCTTACCAGGCCGAAACAAAAGCCATCATCTCCCGACTGGATATTCCCCAGATCCAACCGGGTGCCGTGCTTCCGGTCAAATATGATCCGGAAAATCCGAAACGTGTGGCCCTGGATATATACAAGGATTGAATGGGTCATGATAATGAAAAGAATGAAAACCGGAGGATCATATATGATGATAAGAAAGAATTTAAGGTACAGCAGATGGACCGGATTCTTTCTGATTCTGGCAGTCATGCTGATAACAATATTAATCGTCTGGACAGGTTTCAGCTGCCAGGACAAGAGAGAGGCGTCCAATCCGATTATTGAGGAAAATGGAGGATTGCAAGGAATACATGTCTTACTGGGCGATATAAATGGTAAACAGGCCATCAAGCTGGCACAGAAAAGCGATCTCTTGATATATGTGCAATTAACCAACGCCGGGGATGTGGAAACGACACGCCAGGCCGTTGATGCAGCAGAATTCTATGGAACACGCATCTTTATCGAGCAAGGTGCATTCACGAGAATTCATCTGGCGGATAATCTGGCCGATGCCCTGGTCTTAGTGGGAGAAGGGACCGAAATATCCGAATCAGAAGTACTGCGTGTCCTTCGCCCAGGCGGAAAAGCACTATTGGGGCATAAAGAACTGGTAAAACCGTTTCCTGAGGGGGTAGATGAGTGGAGTCATCCATATCACGGTCCGGATAATAATCCCCAATCCGGAGACCGAATCGCAAGAGCCCCCTATCTCACTCAATTCTTGGCTGAACCATACTATGCACCCTTGACCCAGGTGGCGGTGGCTTCCGGAGGCCGTGTGTTCAAGGCCTTTGGCAACCTTGCTTTTCATGAGCGTGAAGAGGCTCTCCTCAACTCCCTCGTTGCATTCAACGGTTATAACGGGACCATGCTCTGGAAACGAAAACTGACGCCCGGTGTCATGATCCACCGTAATACGATGATCGCAACACCGGATATCCTGTTCGTGGGGGACGACAAGTCCTGCAAGCTCATCGATCCGGAGACCGGTATACTAAAGGATGAGATTTCCCCTCCGGGTGATGTCGCCGGCGGTACCTTCTGGAAGTGGATGGCCCTGGAGAACGACGTTCTCTACGCCCTCATCGGTGAACAGGAACAGAAAGACCCCGTGACGCGACAACGCCGTAATGTCCACGGATGGCCATGGGATCCGCTGTCAAAGGGCTTCAACCAACCCGAAAATCCATGGGGTTTCGGACGACATTTATTGGCCATCGATCCAAAAACAAAAAAAGTCCTCTGGAATCACAAGGAAACCGAAAAGATCGACAGTCGTGCCCTGTGCATGAAAAACGGACGTATCTATATTTATCATCATGGTTCATTCTTGGCCTGTCTGAATGCCGATACAGGCATGGAAATCTGGCGTAGAGTTCCTGATCAAGATCCCGAATTGTTCGAAGCCCTTGGCCCCTATTTGCCTCGACAGGATTGGCGTACGAATTGGCGCACCACAGCCTACCTCAAGTGCAGTGATGAGGCATTATACTTCGCCGGTCCGACAGTTGGAAAGCTTCTCGCCGTTTCCGCAAAAGACGGCAGCATCCTCTGGGAAAATGCCTATAACAATTTTCAGTTGGTCCTTCGAGACGATGGACTCTACGGTATCAGCGACGAGATCGATGGTCATAAAAGTAAAAAGTTTGATCCCCTTACGGGTGAGATTCTGGCGGAACTGGATACGAAACGACGCGGCTGCACCCGGCCCAACGGGGCCATTGATGCCATATTTTATCGTGCCCTAGGGGGGTCGGTTCGTCTGGATATCACCAGCCAACGTCCCCAATGGATCTCACCCATGCGAGCTCAGTGCCACGACGGTGTGACCATAGCCAATGGTCTGCTCTACTGGTGGCCGTCAGTGTGTGATTGTCAAAATACCCTGTATGGATTCACCTGCCTCGGACCGGCAGGGAATTTTAAATTTTCTGCAACGGCAAAAGAAAAAGGACGATTAATACAAGATGACATCAGTCATGTCGCAGACCTGCTCGAATCACCGGTCGACTGGCCCACCTTTCGCGCCGACAATACCGGCAGTGCGACAACGGAAGCGAGAATCTCTGAAAATATACGCCGGCTATGGTGGTTTACTCCGGATTCTGAATTTAGACCGACCGCATCGGTCTCTGTTGGGAGTCTGATATTTTTCAGTGGCTCCGATGGTATTGTACGAGCTCTGGATTCAGAAACAGGAAATATGATATGGAAGGCTTATACAGGAGGAGCGGTACGTCTTCCCCCAACCGTTTGGAAGGGGCGTTTGTTTGTGGGTTCCGGTGACGGTTGGGTATATGCCTTCGAAGCGCTCACCGGACGATTGTTGTGGCGGTTCAAAGCGGCCCCTGTGGATCGTAAAATACCCGTATATGGTTCATTGATGTCCACCTGGCCGGTTGCCAGTGGGGTGATTATTGAAGATGGAGTCGCCTATTTTGCCGCCGGTATTGTGAATTATGATGGCACCCATGTGTATGCCCTCGATGCGATAACCGGTAAGATTAAATGGCAGAACAATACGGCAGGGCATCTGGATGCTGAGGCTCGAACCGGTGTGAGTGTCCAGGGGCATATGCTCATTCATGACGGCAGGTTCTACCTGGCGGGTGGGACCTCTATCTCTCCGGCGGTCTTTGATCTTACGAACGGGGAATGCCTGAATGACCCGGCTCCCCTTAAATTATGCGGATCTGGAAGCCATCGAGGATGGGAACTCTATAAAATTGGCGATAAAGTCGTGGCAGGTGGCATGCCTTTCTACGGGCATCCTGAGTATCCTGTATACGATCCATCCGTAACCCAGAAAATGCTCCATACATCGGCCGATAATCGAGATATCCTTTGGATAAACAATCGTAAGATTTTGTGTTTCAATAGCATCGATAAAACAGTATTAAACAATTCCGTTACCGAACCCCAAAAAGAACCCTCTTTTATGATTCCTCCATGGGGGAAACTGGAAATAGCAGATCCGCCTCTATGGGAGGTCGATTGCGAGGGAGCCGTTGCCCTGGCACGTTGTAAAAATGCTGTATTATTCTCGGGAAATCCCTATGGAGGAAATCCGAGCATCGTAGCCCTCGATATTCAAAACGGCAAGAGGCTCTGGAGACGGTCCCCTCAACTGCCATCATCACCAGTCCCCTGGGGTCTGGCAGTGGACCGCGATGGCCGTATTATGGTCGCCCTTGAAGATGGACAAGTATTGTGCTTCGGTCAGGAAAATTAAGCTATCGTATTGTCTCTGCAATTCATAACGGTGTTGAAAGTGCCTCTGAGGGAATGAAAGTGTGCTAACTTTAGTCATTTTTAACTTTAGTCATTTTTAACTTTAGTCATTTTTAACTTTAGTCATTTTTAACTTTAGCCACTTTAGCTCACTTATGCCTTGGTTATAATTTTGATGTTAATGAACAGCCGTCGTTACATCTTATTGATTATTTTATGGTACTGCCTTCAAATTCATGCGTCATTTGCATGCAGATACAACGTTCGTGAAACCGGCTTCCTTTATCTGGGGTCGAGACCCTATTATTTTTACGGCTTTGTCAGCGAGGACACACCTGCACAAATGACATCAACCTTTAGACAAATATCCCATGATTTTCTCAAGGATAGCAACATCCATTTTGAGTTGATCAATACCCATCATCAAAAAGATCATCCGGCAATGAAGCATCTTGATCTATGCCAGGTCCATTCTTACCCTGCTGCGATTCTGGTCTCACCCGATGGCCAATCCCTGGTTTTACAAGTGCATAAAAAGGATGAGCCCTTCGACCAGACGTTGAAATTGACAATTGGAAACATTTTATCATCCTCAAAACGGGAAGAAATCATCGAGAAAGCCATAGAAACTTATGGGGTGATATTGTTGCTTGAAGGAAAGGATGCTGAAAAAAATAGTCGGGCTCGGGAAGCGATTTCCAGCGCGATTGAGAGAATAACGAGACAAATGAAAATGATGCCAAAACGGATAACCCATCCCCCTGCCTTGATTTCCATGGCTCCGGAATCCTTTTCCCGAGAAAAAATTCTCCTCTGGAGTTTGGGTTTAGATGATGATAAAATAAATGCCCCTCATGCTGCAGTGCTCTATGGAAGGGGCCGATGGATCGGACCACTCATGAATGCCCGGGAAATAACCGAAACCAATCTGGCCAATATCCTTTTTGTCGTTGGGGCAGATTGTGAGTGCGGATTCGATCTGTCCTGGGTGCAGGGAACGATGTTGCCAGCGGCCTGGGGTGAAAAACGACAATCCACGGTCGCAAAATTTTTGGGATTTAATCCCGAGAATCCCATGGTAAAAATGGAGATGAGTCGAATTTTGAAAAAGGGATCTTCTTTTTACCCTGGTGTGCCAATCAGCTATCCCGATATTAACAAGAATTCTGAATCGTCTCTCAGCTCAAAGCGGTTGAATAAAAATAGATCCTATTTTCAAGTTTCAATAGTTATTCTCGTATGTTTAGCTGTTTTAATTGTAATTCCGGGTTTGATGATCCTTACAAAATACCATCATATCAATGCACAAAAATGTAGTGTTAAAATTTCTATGCAAAAGGAGAGAAAGATATGAAACCACACCTGCCTGCCGCAGGCAGGGAGGCCACAGAGGGGATAGAGAATTAAGGCCGTGTAATTTAAATATTATTATTAATTTCTCTGTGGACTCTGTGGTTAGTTTTTGACAATACCAAATATTCAATTGGGAGGCACAAGATGAAAAAAAGGAGAAGAAGAACTCTTATTCATCGTCACTTTTGGATTGTTTCAATCCTTGCTTTAATGCACCTCATTTATTCCTGTGAAACGAATCATTCAAAATCATCGGTCCAACTGCTTCAGGAGGATCAAGTGCGTCTCTCCAACGATCCTGAAAAGACCGAGATTTTTAGAGATGCCGGACTGGGCCTCTTCATTCATTGGGGACCCAATTCCCAGGTAGGCTCGGAAATCAGCTGGCCGGTAAACAATGCCAGTCAAGATTTCATCGAAAGATATTATGCCCTGGTTTGACGGGAAATGTGACCCTTTGAAAAAGCATGCGTGGAGGATCAGGCAGGACATTTTTATCGGACGGGGTGAAATTCCAACACCGGAACAGCGGATACCTGGTGAAGCATCCGATTTTGCCTGGGAGAGCTGTATGACAACGAGCTGGCAGTGGTCCTACCAGCCCCATCCCGATCTGCGAACTTCCAAAGAAATCATTCAAAACCTCGTCAGAATCAGGGCTCTCGGCGGGAATATGCTTCTCAACGTGGAGCCCATGCCCGATGGCAGAATATCCCATCACGATGAAGCTATTCTACGCGATCTGGGCCTTTGGATGATGATGAACGGCGAAGCCGTCCGCGGTGTCCGCCCCTGGACGGTGACCAATGAAGGAGATGTCTGGCTGACACAGAAAAAGAACGGTGATGTCTCGACTCTCTATGCGATCACTGATTTTAATTTCGATGAAGAGGGAACATCCTGGCAAAAATTTTCAGGACGCCGATTTACCCTGAAATCGGTGAAAACCACAGACGACACCAAGGTATCCATACTGGGCCAGAAGGGAGAATGCCTGTGGCAACAGGATCACAGAGGACTGTACATTACCGCTTTTAATCAGCACACGGTTCAGATCATCGCCTATCCTGGCAACAATCCCGAATTCAAGCAAAAAAAGTGGAATTGGGGCCCGGACTGGCCGGTGGTTGTGAAGGTCACCAACGTGGGGCCTGCATCATTATGAAGAATTCCAAAGTGAATAAACAATAAAAAATACTTTTCCCTTGCATCTTGCGACCAAAATCTTTATTCTCCGATTCTCGATACACCTTTTCCGGCAACAATAGAGCCGATGGTTAATTGAAAAAGGTCCACAATAAACACGCTTTTGTGACCGTTATATTAATTGGAGAAAGCCTTTAAAACCAATAAAATAATAAGGGAAGCTCTCTTGTCGAAAGAGACCATTAAAAGGATTACTTCTGCCCTGTTTTATTCTTTAACCATTTTATACTCCTTGCCCATAATGGGTCAACCCCAGGATTACGAAGCCTCCCCCTTCGGTTTTCACCCGGCATTGGTCGCCAAACCCGGGTATCCCAATAATGGGTATGAGGATGCCAGGGACATCGGTATCCACTGGAACCGCCTCGGGCCGTACGCATTCTGGTTCCTCATTCAACCCGACCTGGACGATCCGGGTTACGATTTTTCGATGCACGACAATATGTACAGCCAGGTCCCAACAGGCATACACATCCTCGCCAACATCACGGCCCAGGGAAACCGGGACGAAGGCCGCTGCCTTCCTGGTTCCTACCTTCCCGTAGACTCTGCCATGTATGTTCGCTTTGTTAAGGCCACAGTCGAAAGGTACGACGGTGACGGCAAAGATGACTGTCCCGGTCTGGCCCACCCCATCCGATACTGGCAGGTGGACAACGAGCCTCCTCGGGACAAAACCGATTTTGCCCGCCTCCAGAAAATGACGTATAATGCCATAAAAGAAGCCTGCCCCGAATGCCAGGTCCTCATCGGCGGGGCAACAGGATTCTATTTTTACCGACTCAAATCGAACAATCAAATCTCCGGAGTAAAAAAGATGTTATATCTAAAATAGTGGAGTAGTACTGAAGTGAGTATGTTAAATAATAAGTTTAATTTCAGGCATTCGCTCTTCATCAGCTTTTTACCAACTCGTTCCCAGCGTCTGAGACTGTGTGAAAACAAGGAACGATCATTCGATCCCTCGTTCCCAGCCTCCGGGCTGGGAACGCATACTGTGAGGCTCCGCCTCACGAAACGACATCATGAAAGGCACACATGGGGCGAAGCAGAACAATTAATTAGTGAACGCTGGTCAACTACGAGCGGCGGAGCCGCTCAAACTGTATTCCCAGCCGGAGGCTGGGAACAAGGAACTAGTGAATATTTATTTCTTCGTTCCCAAAGGGACGACAAAACGATGAAGACACTCAAACCATCAAGAATCTTATTATCATTCATCCTTATTTCCGGAATGATATATCCATCGATCGATGCATCACAAACGATAAACACGAATGGAAACGACTTTACCCAGGGTCTGGAATTAAAAAACTCCGGCAAATGGGAGCAGGCCCTCAAGACCTGGTGGGCTGGATGGAATGCTCTCGAAACGGCGGGTAAAACCGATCCCCGCATAGGGATTGCATTCATCGAGCTTGCCACGGAAAAGATGGCCGCACAATACTACGGCACGGCCAGTGAAATGTATATGCAGGGATTCTCCCGGGACGAGTGTATCGAGTTTAAGAAAACCGTTGCTAAGGAGGCCGAGAGAATCCTCCCCCTTCTGGACAAGGAAGAAGAAAAGACTTGGAAGAAGCTCATCAAATCCAAAGATCCGGAGCTCTGCCAAAAGATACGCCTTTTCTGGCTCGAGAGGGATCCCCGGCCGAAGACTAAGGGGAACGAACGCCTCATCGAGCATTGGGAGCGGATTGCTTATGCACGTAAGCATTTCCAAATGGCACGGTCCAGTATTTACGATTGTGATGATAGAGGCACCATCTATGTGAAGTATGGCAAACCCGATAAGAAAAAATCGGGATCATTCGGCACATCATCTGAAAGCCAAATGGAACTCATGAGATTCCTCGGTATCGGAGATGAGAGCAGGTTAATCAGATTTAGAGATCCAAACCATGACTATGATGTATGGGCATACGGAGACATCGGTACTGAGAAACCGAGTATTTATCTTTTTTCCAACAGAGATGGGACCGGTAGGTTCGGGCTATGCATAGGTATAGAATCTCTAATCCCCCGTGTAGATTATATTTATACTATAAGAAGCCCTGTTCGTCGTTATTCTCCCCGAGATTATCTCATTTATCAGATCATGTACTATTCAGAGTTAAAATCCTTCGCTCGTTTTTTTGATGAACGTTATGGGGAAATAAATCATATTTGGGAGGGGGCGGAACGGGAAATACGAAGGAAGAGATATGGTCGTGAAAAATTTAGTTTACCGCGTGATTATATACAACTGCTACACGGAACGATGATAAAAAATCAAGGTGAGGACAAGTTAAATCCAATATCCAAATACGCCGATGTTGATCGGTCCGACTACGAAAATCTGACAGGCAAAATCAACGTAAAAACCCATCCTGTCCGAACGCTGGACCGCCAAAACCAACCCAAGCTCGCACTTCTGGCCTTTTCCTCTCCTGAGTTTCGTGCTGAAGATATGACAATAATATCGGAAGATGCCCTCGAATCCCCGGAATATTTTCTCAGTCATACGTTGATCGTCCGGGATGGTTCTCTCGAAGAACTCGTGCATAATACGGATGTCTTGCGTGGAAGTCCGAATAATATGTCTGCCTTTACGTTAGATCATATGCCCGAACATGCCCATTTCACCCTCGCCTCGGAAGCATATCAGGAAACAGCATTGGATACCCTCCCTGAACCGCAAACCAAAATGCTTGCCATCGGAAAGGAAATCGTGTCCATTCAGCCTCCCCTGAACACCGATCCGGGAACCCTCGAATTGAGCGATCTGGTTTTAGGAATAGACGCACCCTCTGGTGTAGAATGTGAAGATTTCCCCTTTTCAATCATTCCGACCCATGAGTTCACGAACCAGGATCCGGTGAAGATGGCCATCGAAATCTATCACTTAGTTCTCAATGAATATGGAGAGGCCCAATATACCATCGAATACGGCGTAGCCGGAGTCGACAAGAAAGGGAAACGAAAAAAAGAACAGATCAGCATGGCCTACAGCTTTCACGCTCTGGGTCGATCCAGCCGGGAAACGCTGAGTGTCGATATCTCCAAATTGAAACCCGGGTCATATGAATTCTTCGTCGAGGTCAAAGACACGGTTTCGAGGCAGGAGAAAATAAGAATAGCATCTTTCTCTGTAATTAAATAACTTAGAGTAATGTATCTGTCATCATATTTTCTCGTTCTCGTTTCTCGTTCCCAGCCTCCTGGCTGGGAATGCATACCGTGACTCGTTCTCGTTCCCAGCCTCCGGGCTGGGAATGCATACTGTGAGGCTCCGCCTCACGAAACGACATCATGAAAGGCACACATGGGTCGAAGCAGATATAAAATGCTTATCCCCGGTAAGCAACCCTACTTTTTAACATGTGCCGTAATAAACTGGATCAACATATTCGGTCATGTCGAAATTGCAAAAATTATTTTAGATTCACTTGATTTTCTCATCCGCAAAGATCGTCTGGCTTTACACGGTTTCGTAATCATGGATAATCACTTGCACCTCATCGCCTCATCAGCCAATCTGACTAAAGAAATAGGACTCTTCAAATCCTATACAGCCAGATGCATCGTTGACTTTTTCAAAGAGAATCATTTTGATGGTATCCTTAAACAGTTTCACTTTTATAAAAAACAACATAAAACAGACCAAGAATATCAAGTATGGGAGGAGGGATCTCATCCTGAAGCAATAATAGATGAGAAAATGTTAAACCAAAAACTTGATTATATCCATTACAATCCGATTAGAAAAGGTTATGTAGAAGATCCTGCTCACTGGCGATATTCGAGCTTTAAAAACTACATGGGAGAAGAAGGACTACTGCCAATTGAAATAATTGGTTAGTGAATGCTGGTCAACTACGAGCGGCGGAGCCGCTCGATATGTATTCCCATCCCGATGGTTCGGGATGGGAACAAGACACCATGGGTACAAGACAAATCTGCTTTTTTATGGAGTAAAAGCATGAAACAATCCATGAGAACACCATGCATCCATATAATTATAATCATGATTCTTGAGTTCCTTTTTTATTCCCATTCGGTTGCACAGGAACCACCCATCGAGTGGGGGAAAATATCTCATGAAGATCTAGAAAGTAAATCCTTCCCCAAAGACTCCTCTGCCCCGGCCGTCATACTATGTGATTACGGAATAGCCTACTTCACGGGGGACCTCGATCTTGCCTTCGAACGCCACACACGAATTAAAATACTGTCCGAATCGGGATACGATTGGGGCCATGTAACGATTCCATATTTTTCTAAAAAGAACATCCGGAAAGTGGAAGATATTAAAGGACAGACATTTTATCTGTCTGAAAAGGGAAAGCAAAAGAAAGAAAAACTCAACAAGAAATCAATCCTCAAAGAAAAAATAGATAGAGATCATTCTGCAGTACGATTTACATTACCGGAATTGCGCCCCGGCTGCGTGGTCGAATATCGGTATAAAATAATTTCAAAGGATCCCAAGTTCTTGCCAGCTTGGTATTTTCAGGACACAATTCCAACCCAGTGGAGTGAGTACCGCATGAAGATACCGGAGAATCTCGAATATATCACCATCTTCCCGGGCACACAAGAACTGGCCATAGATGAATCAAAACCATATCAACAACGTATAGCGATCAAATATCAACCAAAAGATCGGGGCACCGGTTTGTATACAGGGACCTCCCCCGGCAAAGCCATATTCGAAATAAACGGCATTGAATATCGGAAGGCCATGAAAAATTTGCCTGCCATTGGTAAACATCCCTATGTGACAACCATCGATGATTATCGTATCAAAATGGAAATCCAACTCAGTAAAATTTCACATTTTGAAGCCACGAGCAAATGGGCTTCGGAGGTAAGCAATCTGCAACCCGAGTTAAGAAAGATTGCGGAAACATCAGGAGAAATTAGAATTTTAACAGACTGGCATCGAGTGGCCAGCGAACTCATGAATTCTGAAGCATTTGGAAAGCAGATACAGAAATTTGAATCGATACGCACGCAAAGTGAAAAATTGACTGCAGGGTTTTCTTCCCCGGAGAAAAAAATCGAGGCGATTGGTAACCATCTGAAAGAAACACTGAGATGGAACGGAGAATACCAAATTTTTACCGATCAGAGGTTAGACAAAGTGTTACGGGAGGGAGAAGGAAACAATGCAGAAATTGCCTTGATTCTCATCTCCATGTTAAGGGATGCGGGTCTGAACGCCAAGCCGGTCCTCATGAGTACCCGAAGGAACGGTAGGATTCAGAAAAAATTCCCCACCGTGGATGTGTTCAACCATGTCCTCGTTTACGTCAACACGACCCATAAAGATTTTCTGTTAGATTTATGCGATCCTGCCCGGCCCACCTATCTCCTGCCCATAGAAGCACTGAACCATGAGGGCTGGCTCGTGGATGAAATCAATCCCCGCTGGATCAGGATCAAGCCTCCGGGCAAATATGAACACCACGTCACATTGACTGCAGCCTTGCAAGACGACAATTCGATGACTGCAAGACTTCAATCCGTGGACCGAGATTACAGTGCATTGGTCATGCGCCGCGAACTTGGAGAAAAGAACGATATCAAATTTATTTCTGAAAAATATCTTTCAAATTTTTCAGAAATAAAAATCGATACCTTCTCCATCCGGAATATCGCCTTTCCGGAGAAAGACCTGATCACAGAAATCGTGTTTTCCATTCCAAATTTCATCCAAACGGCGGGCGATTCCATTATTTTGAATCCGGTCTTCATCGATCGGTACGAAGAGAATCCTTTCATTGCTCCCCGGCGCAGCTATCCCGTCGATTTTGCCTATCCCCAGGATATTTCTCATACACTGAATCTGAAAATACCCCCCGGATATATCGCCGCAAAACACCCCGATAATTTCATCCTTACCCTGCCCCGCGATTCGGGGAAGTTCAGCCGTTCACTCCGGATCGATGGAGATGTTTTCCAATTAACAAGCCGGATCGAGATCAACAAGGCTCGTTTTGGTGTCGGAGAATATGGGGAGCTCCAGGAATTCTATGATCGTATCGTTGAGTCCCATGCCGAGGAAATCGTATTGAGAAAGCAAGAGTGAAATAGCATCCGAACCGGACAATCCTTCCCTTTACCTGCGGTTGGGTCATCTTTATCTCAGTATTGCCAAGTGGGACACGGCAATGGCCGCATTCAGACAATGTATTCGATTGGATGAGACATCGGCGAGGCATACAATGGGCTGGGATTGGCCTACCATAGAAAAGGTGAGACGCCCCTCATCCCAATTCAGATCATCATGGAATTGAAACTCATTCCCATACTGATGCCTCGCTTTAGCGTCCATTTAACAGGATATGTTAATTGAAGATTCTCAGATTACTTATCCCTTTTTCCCAATGTCTTATTATTTTCGGTTTCCTCTCGTGTCGGTCCTTTTTGACACGCGAAACCGATAATGAGATATCAGCAAAAAAAGAAATTGAATCTCTGATCGAGGATCTCCACCATCGTGCCCAGGAACACATGGATGAATCGCGCTTTGATCAAGCCCAGGCGGTCCTGGATTCCATCATTTCTATCAAACCACATGCAGCCGCATATCTGAAACTCGGAAAAATCTATGCGATGAGAAAAGGCGAACATAAAACGGCCGAAATGTATTACAAGAGAGCCATGGAATTGAAATACCACTATGCAGAGGCCTATTATAGGCTGGCCATGCTCTACAAAAACGGTCCGTTTCCTAAACAGGCGGCGATCGATCTTCTACGATGGACCATCCGATACAACAGAAATCTCAAAGATGCTTACTATCAACGGGCTATATTGCTGATGCAGTATAACAGGGCCTTCATCAGCGGATTGAGAGAATTAGAAAAACTGATGCTTATCGATCCGGAATACAAAGAGTGCTACCGGCTCTATCGTCGCGTCATTTTTGCCTTCCATAAGTTTAACCGGATGAGTGGTTTTTTACACAGATTGATTTCTGCCTATCCCGATAATCACAATTACCGCCTCGATTTGGTCCTGGCACTGCATCGGGCCAGAAAGTACTGGGAAGCCCGGGAACAGTTGGAATTACTTAAAAAACATTCGCCGAATGTTTCACGATCCCTGATGTGGTTGTATGAAGCCCGGAATCTCTTCGCCCTTCACCAGGACACACTCGCCCATGAATTATACCGGAATGGGATCAAAACCATCTCCTCGGAGGAAGAATCCCGTGAATTTTTCTATGATATCATTTTTCTGGTCACAGATAAAGAGTATGACAGCTTCACGAGTGGAGCATTGCCTGAGAAGAAACGGTGCATGACCATCTTCTGGAAGAGCCGTGATCCCATCCTTGTGACACCTTACAATGAGAGGCTTTCAGAACATTTTGCACGACTTCGTTACGCCCGGAAACATTTCAAACGCAATCCGGTAAAAGAACTTTTTGCCTTTTTCATGAATGATGATACAGAATCCGTAGAACGGGTATCACCAACAGTCTTCACGAGATTCAGTGCAACCAAAGGGAGTCAACTCCAACAGGAAATCGACGATTGCGGTTTGATCTATATCCGGCATGGTGAACCGGACGATCAGGAGACCTTCCTGAGTTTAACTTCGAATACAAATCTCTCCTGGCTCTATCATGCCAGGGACGACAGGCCGGCAATGATCTTCCATTTTCGTTACATGAAAGGGAATTGGGGGGATGGCTATCGTCTGGAATTGCGATCCAAATACAATGATGAACGGTTTTTTGTGACATGGGGAAGCGGCCCGGAATCCATCAAACGAGGGATTGAATCCATTAAATTGGGGACTTCTACCTCCACAACGAATGTAGAACCGCCCCATGGATTATTCGATTTTCCTTTCTCTTATTATTGTTTCAAAGGGGAAGGCAATCTTGAAAATCTCTATTTCTATTATGACCTTCCCAGAGAAGCCCTGCCCGACACAAAGGTTACAACACAATTTGGTCTGCGGCATGAAATGGTTCTGTTCAATTCGAACTGGGATGAAATTCAACGAATCGAGAGGACGGACTCTGCAGCATCTTTGAAATTCGATTTAAATCATAAAATCACCCGAAAAATTGTTCAACAGCTTCCCGCAGGCGTTTATTTTTCCGGTTTACAATTGACGAACACGCAGACGAAACAGCAAGGCAACCTCAAGATACTGCTGCGGATTCCCTCAACCAGGCCTCCCGGATTGAAAATGACGAACATCCTACTGGCCGACGAGAAGGGCAATGAGACGCTACTCCGGATTGAAGAATACGAGCATAGCATTGCCGGTATCCTCGCACCTAATGTCGAGCGAACATTTCAGAAAGATAGACGCATCGTGGTCTATTTTGAGGTATACAATCTACAATTAAGCAGAATCGGAAGATCGGATTTCACGGTAAGTCTGCAAATTAC
>Ga0114922_10002214_pt1 | contig 18329 bp, 7 predicted proteins | sample AartaG_FD_100975 | JGI IMG/M metagenome (GOLD analysis project Ga0114922, IMG submission 100975) | Deep subsurface microbial communities from Aarhus Bay to uncover new lineages of life (NeLLi) - Aarhus_00045 metaG | ecosystem: Environmental > Aquatic > Marine > Oceanic > Sediment | place: Aarhus...
GCCCATGTAGATTCCATGAATTTCCATATAGCCATTACCGCGTATAGAGATCCTTAATTTCATGCCATTGGGCTGGCGCCCGTGGCTACAGACTATCGCCCTTCGGGCTGACAAAAGCCAACTCCGATACACTACGGCGGCAATGACCCTTTTGCCCAAGATGTGATCGATAAGGTTCCCCCATCCCATGGTCCCATGGCGAGTGGTGGATGAAAGGAGGTCCGATCACATGGTCCCATTGTCCCATGGTCCCATTGTCCCGTTCGCGGTACCAAGGCGTTCTGCTGCAATAGCTTCCTCCACTTCGGGACTACACGAAATCTTTTTCTCTTGATTTGTACGCAGCAACGGACTATGCTACTGGCCAACGGAATAGCCCGGGGAATAATCCTCATACAAGCCGCCTTTTGTCGGGAGATCATGGCCATGACGATCCGTAAAACCGTATGCCTCGTGTGGGCTTGCCTGTTTTTGTGCGGCTGCGCATCGTGGGGAAGAAAGGATTATTCGAAACCGCTCCCTCGCGGCCAGGTGGCTCTTAGAGAGATCGCCGCCCCGCGCGCCATACCCGACTTCCGGGCAGCTTTTCGCAACAGAGACGGGCTGGCCAAGAGCGTCGAAAACAGCCTGTTCTATTTCACCCATCCGTCGTCGGAAAAACACTTCCCATATCTGCCGGGCATTACCCACAGCCGAGCCGTCCACTCGCTCAAGATGTTCAAATCGATTCTCGAAACAGCGTCCACGCCCGACGAGTTTCATCGGCGGATCGTGGCCGGGTTCGACGTCTACGAGTCTGTCGGCTGCGACGGCAAGGGCACGGTTCTCTTCACCGGCTACTGCACGCCTATCTACGAGGCGAGCCGCAAACGCGCAGGGAAGTTCAAGTATCCCCTCTACAAACTGCCGCCGGATCTCGTGAAGGGGGAAGAAGGCCGAATCCTCGGGCGGCGGACAGCATCCGGCGAGATCGTGCCTTACTATACGCGCGCCGAACTCCGACGCGGCAACAAGCTCAAGGGCCTGGAGCTTGTGTATCTGAAGGATAAGCTGGAGGCGTTTCTGGTACACGTCGAGGGCTCGGCAAAGCTGAAGCTCCGCGACGGGTCGATGTTTGAGGTCGGCTACGCCGGCAAGAACGGGCGCGAATATAAGAGCCTTCGCAAGATGCTGATCGAGGCCGGTAAGCTGGGCCGCGACCGCGCGTCGCTGATGTCCATCAAGGAATATTTTAGAGAGCACCCGGAAGACCTGGACGTGTTCCTGCCTCGGAACGAAAGCTTCGTGTTCTTCCGCGAGACCCAAGGCGGCCCGTTCGGCAGCCTGGGTGTGCCGGTCACGGCTTACCGCTCTATTGCAACAGACAAGAACAAGGACACAAACACCAAGGAAGTGTACCCTCGGGGCTGCCTGGCGTTCATTCAGACGCGTATGCCTCACATCACGCGCCGCGGCAAGGTCAAGAAGCTGCCGTACAGCGGGTTCGTTCTCGATCACGACACCGGGGGTGCGATCAGGTCTGCCGGGCGCGCCGACGTGTACATGGGGGTCGGCCCCGAAGCGGAGAGGCTCGCAGGACACACGGTATCCGAGGGAAGGATCTACTACCTCTTTGCGAAGAGGGTAATGTTTCGGCGGAGGCTGTAGCGCCCATGAGTTGGACCATGGGACCATGGGACAATGAGACAATAGGACCGTAGGACCCGGCATATGACACGAAACTACAAGAAAATCGTCGCTTGGCAGAGAGGGCATCAACTCACCCTGCATGTTTACAGAAGCACGGTGACCTTTCCGCGGGATGAAAGATTTGGCATAACAAGCCAGCTTCGAAGAGCTGCCTACAGTATTCCTTCGAATATTGCAGAAGGGTCGGGCAGAGGTACGAAGAAGGAATACCTGCGGTTCCTGCACATCGCGTTGGCATCGTTGAAGGAAACGGAGTATTTCTTGCTGCTCTCGCACGATCTTGGGTACCTCCCCGAGGCGGATTTCGAGAGACTTGCAGAGCAGGTGAATCGAACGTTCGCGACGCTCCATGGCCTGATGGAAGCTGTCAGGAAAGAGACGCAAATCACGGGTGATATGGAACGCTGCGTTTAAGCGGAATCATTTGGCGGCAGCGTGGTCCCACTGTCCCATGGTCCTATGGTCTCATGGTCCTATGGTCCTATGGTCCCATGGTCGTATGGTCCCGGTTTGGGAGTAAGAAGGAACAAAAGCCATGATGATCGGTGTAAACACCTACACGATGAGCTTCGCGGGCGACGTTGAGTCGGGCCTGGCAAAAGCGGCGGAGATGGGTTTCGAGGGGATTGAGTTTCAGCCCGACGGGCTGGGGCTGTCGGGCGAGCTCGGCTCGGTCGAAGCCGACGCTCGAAAAGCTCGGGCCATCTTCGCAAAGCACGGCATTGCACCGTGCACCATCGCATGCGACGCGGATTTTGTGCAGCCCGACAAGGAGCAGTTCGATCACTGGGTGCGGTGGGGCGAATACTGCGCGGCGCTCTCCGCACAACTCGGACTGAAGGTTGTGAAGTACTTCGCCGGGGAGCCCAAGCCGGGATTGACCGACGAACAGGTCGTCGACTTCATGATACGCGGCTCAAAAGAACTCGCACTCATTGGCGAGAAATACGACGTTGCGTTCGCGGAAGAGAACCACGGCGACTTCACCAACCGCCCCGAGGTGCAGCTCCAGATCCTCGAGGCCGTGGCCTCGCCGAAGGTCGGCGTATGCATAGACAGCTTCAACTACCGCTGGTTCGGGCATTCGTTGAACGAAGTGCATCGCATCTTCCGCGAGATGGCCGCCCACGCCCTGCACGTTCACGCCAAAGACGGCGACGGCTCCGCCGGCACCAAAGGCGATTACAAGGCAACGGCGCTGGGCGAGGGCGAGCTCGATATCGTGCTGTTGCTGAGAGAACTCGCGGGGCACGGCTATATCGGTGACCTGGTCGTCGAATACGAAGGGCCCGAGGGGGAGGAGGGCGTAAGGCGCAGCCTGGCTCACCTTAAGAAGCTGCGAAAGGAAATATTCGGCGCATAGCGCCGGGATTCGTGTAGGTGTGTGGCCGTCCGAGCTAGGGACGGCCACGCGCTTCGTTCTTGTCTCGGCAGAGAGCCCCACGATGGGCGCTCCCGGTCTGAAGAACGACCCCGTCGGCCGTTTACTCTGTATTACCTTTCGATCACAATTAATTACATTGGATATGCAGGCTCGATCAAGCCTTTTACCTTGACTTCAGAAACAGTGCGCGGTATTATTCGGTAGACTCAAAACTAGGAGGGGTCACGGCGCGCTTTCCGGCGGTGTTTGCCGGGAGGGACAACCGAGACCCTGAGCAAACTGCGATCTATCGGAGGCAGCGAGGATGAATCTGCTTTTTCCCGCAATGCTCGCCGGTTTGGCCGGCTTGTCTGTGCCGGTGATCCTGCACCTGATCGCCCGGAGCCGTTTCCCGGTGTGGGACTTCCCGACGATCCGACTGCTGCGCTATGAGAAGCGGGACAACGTATTCGCGAGGAAACTCGTGGACCCGTGGCAGTTGCTGCTGCGGCTGCTTCTGATCGCGCTGCTGGTCTTCGCGATGAGCCGGCTCTTCTTGCCGAGCATGTCAGAGGAGCTGGCGCCGCGCAACCTTATTGTGGTGCTCGATGCCTCCGCCAGCATGGAGATGGCCGCGCAGTCGTCGTCCGAAGAAGATTCCACGACAACACTTGAAGTGGCCAAGCGAATTGCACACAGGCTGCTTTCAGAGATCGCCCTGCCCAGCCGATGCGCTCTCGTTACCGTGGGCGACGATATCGATGTCGTCCCTATGGGCCCCACCCCCGATGCCGCTCTCGAAGAATTGCCCTCGATAAAGACCAGCGGCGGAACCGGCCCCGGCCTTGTGCGCGCCGTTGCACAATCCTGCGAGATGCTCCGCGGCCGGCGCGAAGTAAGATCGCAAATCGTGGTACTGACCGATCTGCGAGCAAGCGCTTTCGAGACCCGCAACCAGCGAGATTTGCAGGAGATAGCCGAGGGCGAGGCAGACCTGGGCGAAGCGCTTGAGATCATCGTTGTTGACGTGGGCGCGAGCGACGCGGAGAACGTGGCAATCATCGATGCGTACCTTCGGGGCGGACAGGCCCGGGTCCTAGACGACGCCCACGTGATCGCCCGCGTGCGAAACCTGGGCGCCCAGCCGAAACCGGCCAACATCACACTTACCGTCGCCGGCAAACAGGAACCCGCGTTTCGCAAGCTGATGCTGCAGCCGGAGGAGGAGGTCGTCGTGGATCTCACGAGCCTCGTCAACCGTTCGGTACGCTCGTTCGCCGCAGTTATGCTGCAAGACTCCGACGCCGTCATGCACGACAACGTGTACAGTGTGCCCCTCGTGGGGGCGCCACACAGGAATGTACTCATCGTAAACGGCGCCGCAGACGCCGCCCAGGCCGACACGTTTGCGGCCTTTGGCGTCCTCGGCGGGACCGACGAGTTCGTGGAAGAGGCGATCGACGGCGCGCGCATCATCCAATACGTGCTCAACCCCGCCAGAGAACTCGGCAGACGCGGCGGAACAAGCATTGAACCGAAAGTGGTCACGCCCGACACGCTCCCAGCCGAAACGCTCAGCATCTACGATATCATCGTCCTCTACGATCTCAACAGCCTCCCCGGCGAGTTTGCCAAAGACATAGACACGTTTGTCCGTCAGGGGCGGTCGGTCCTCATCTTCTGTTCCACATATACCAACCCGGTGGAGTTCAACGAAAACATCGCCAACCCCAAGGGCCCGCACGGAGCGCTGGCTCCCGCGCAGATCGGCACCGAGCGCAAGTTTGACCCCAACATCGGCATGCGTCCGAGCAACGGCCGCAAAGCGCCGGGGGCGGCCGACCTGACCTTCTCGCCCGGCTTGTGGCTTGCTCCTTTCCGCGAGCAGCGGCAGGGGGGGATTTCGGTCGTCCGGCTGGCCAGGGCCCGGGAGATTCGCGGAATCAAGGAGGGGGCAAATGTACTCCTTCAGGGCACCGGCGGCGAGATACTGGCGATCGAAGCAAAGCACGGCCAGGGCAACGTGATTCTCTTCGGCTTTGGCGTGGAGCTGAGCCGCGGCAATATCGCCATGACGAAAGTATTCCCACAACTGATGTGGCGACTGGTTGATTACGTCACCGGGAAGCTGCGTTCCAAACCTTCCGACAGCCTGATAGCTTCGGAGCCCTCGGCGCTCGACGCCGGCGAACCTGCCTTCGGCGCAGTGGAAGAACTGGAGTTCATCTCGGACCGAGGCAGCGCACGTCCGGTACCAATGCGCAGGCCCATCGGAGCCGAGGAAACTGTCGACGTACCCCTCTACGATGATGAAGGGGCGGAGGGTGCCCCGGCCCATGAAGCGCCTGCCGGCAAGGGGGCGATCGAGCCTCGCACTCTCCAGATTACCCCCCAGAAAACGGTCATGCTTGAAGGCCTGCCCGTTGGGCACTACCGATTGAGAAAAAAGATCGGCGGCAGCGGCTCCGCGCGGCCCATTGCCGTGAATCCCGACCCGCGAGAAAGCGAAATGACGCGAGTCGATAAAGAGGACATGCACGACGTGTTCACTGCGGATACACAGATTCTAAAACCGGAGGAAACAACCGGCATCGCCCCGACCGGGTTAGAGGCCTGGCAGTGGGTTGTAGCTTTGCTGATGGTGGCGTACCTCGCCGAGGCAATCTCTGCCTACGTGATCGGTGTGATCAGATCGAAAAAGCTCGAGGCAGAAGAAGCGCTATGAAGGCGACTCGTGCCTTCTTCATTTGAGCGGACCTTGAAAGCAGGAAACAGAAGCGATGATTCAAATCTTCCGGACGGTTCTCTTCTGGCTGCTGGGGCTTGACCAGCCCGGTACAATTATCGAGGCAACTGAATGGGACTGGTACACGGCCCTGCAAATGAGCACGGGCCTCATTGCGGTCCTGGCCATTGTGGGCGTGGCGGCAGCGGCCATCAACTTCCTGCCCCGCAACGGCATCCCCTGGAAGGCGCGGGTGGTCGTGTCTTTCATTCGCCTCGTCGGTTTCGCCGTATTAATAATAATGTTGTGCCAGCTCGAGCTTCGCCTCAACGTAAGGCGTGCCCTGCGGCCCAACGTGGCCGTAGTGACCGACACATCCGGCAGCATGGGCTTGCGCGACAAGGAAAACGGCCCCACGCGCCTGGAGGCCGCAAAAGCTTTCAGGGCCGGGCCCCTGGCGCGCCTGGAGAGCACCGTAAACGTGGCGCCATATGAACTCAACTGGCAACTGCAGCCGGGCGACGGTTCCGAAGCCGCAGGCATGAGCCATCACTTCGACGGCCTTGCCGAGCTGGCACGCCACGAACGCGACCTGCAGGCGGTGATTATTCTCACCGACGGCAACGACACCACGGGCAACACGGGCGCCGCCGTGGCGCCCATCTTCGCCGCCCGCGGCGTACCTGTGTACCCCGTTGTATTCGGGCGTTCCGAAGGCATAGGCAGGGGCTCGATAAGGTTTACGGGAGCCGGCGACTACGCGCGTCTCGGCGACGATTACCACCTCGAAGCCGAGCTGGCGGCCATCGGGCTCGGCGACCAGATCGCGCGCGTGAGGCTTTACCTCGAAGGCTTCGAAACACCCATCGCCGAGCAGGAGGGCATCCGCCTGGGCGAAGAGCCCGTGAGAATCAGGTTCATTCTCACCCAGAAGCAGTTGCCCGAGAAGCCCGGCCGCTACACCTTCCGCATCGTGGCCGACGGTATCACCGGCTCCGCCACCCAAAAGCTGCTCGAAACCGAGCACACCGTGGAGCTGGTCGATCAGCATATCCGCGTCCTTTACCTGGATGTCCCGCGCGATGAGCGCAAGATACTGGGTCACTGGCTCAAGTACGACCAGGTGATCGATCTGGCCACGCTGGTGTACCTGCCGAAGGAAGGTTGGTACGCCACCGGCGAGATGCACCACGAGAACGTCGGCACGGGTCTGCCCGAGCAAGAGTCGGACCTTTACGAATACGACGTGATCATCCTGGGCGACATACCGCGGGGCTACTTCAAGGGGAGTGATCCGTCCGAGACGAAAATGGGCTGGCTGATGGAGTTTGTGAAACGTCGAGGCGGCGGCCTGGTAACCCTGGGAGGGAACGACGTGTACAGCGCCGGCCAATACGAACGCTCTCCGCTGGGCTCCATCCTGCCATTCACCATCGAGCGGATGAGAGACCCCCAGATCCCGAAGAAGTTCAAAGTGATCCCCACCTCCATCGGCTACAGCCACCCCATAATGCAGTTGGAATGGGACTTCGAAGGGAACCGCGACGCCTGGCTCGATCTGCCCGAGCTCGAGGGCTGCAACCGGGTCAATCGACTCGGCAAGGAGAAGCCCGGCGCACTCCTGTTGGCCGTGCGGGAGTTCCCGAAAGAAAAGAAAGAACCCGTGCCCATAATAGCCTACCAGAGCGTAGGCAAGGGCAAGGTGCTCTCTCTCACGGTAGATACCACCTGGCGGTGGGAGATGCAGCGTCCCCGAGGCGACGAACAAGAAGGCGAGCCGGAGGGAACAGATTACTTCCGCCGGTTCTGGGGCAACGCCATACGCTACCTGGCACCCGATCCCCGGCTCAATCCCGAACGCCCCCAGATTGATCGCCGGGAGCCCGACGCGGCCGTGGGTCAGACCATTACGCTCACGACCCGCCTTGTCGACAGAATCTTCAAGCCGATGCGCCACGCGGACCTTACCGTCAGAGTTACTGCACCCTCGGGAAAAGTCGTCCGGATGTACCCGGACGACAGCGAAAGCAAGCAGGGGGTGTATGAGTACGACATAACGCTGACCGAGCCGGGCGACTGGCGCGTGGAGGCAGTCCACAAGGAAGCCGAGGTGATGGTTGCGATCAAGAAGGCCGAGAGGAACCTCGCCGCGGCCAAGAAAAAGAAGAAAGACAAAGCGCTCATCGCCGAAATGACGAGAGCCCTGGAGGTGGTCAAATCAGTGATCGCCGTTGAGGAGATCCGAGCCGGCGAGAGCCGGGCGGAGCTGGAAGACCCCCGCGCACGGCCCGCTATCATGCGGAATTTTGCCGTGGCTACGGGCGGACGAGCCTTCGGACCCGGTGAAGGCGAAGAACTCCTCAAGACGCTGGACCTCGCGACACATCTGGTGTCGCGGAGCTACACGGTGGCCGTCTGGAACCTGCCCGCCCTCATGGTGCTGTTCATCGGGCTGGTGGGACTCGACTGCCTGATCCGTAAGAGAAGGGGACAAGTATGAGTGGACCAAGTGCCTTTGAAAGCGTGTTGGATAACATTCGGCGGGTGGTCCGACGCTTCGGCAGGTTCCGCAAGCGATGGAACGTGCTCGACGGCTTTGCCACCTTCGTAATCGCCTGTCCGGGCGCGCTGCTCGTATGGTTCGGCCTCGACTGGGCCCTCAAGCTGCCTGCCTGGCTGCTCTTGCCGTTGTTCGTCGCCGTTTGCGGCCTCGCGGTGTGGGGTTGCGCGCGGTGGCTCCTGAAGCCCCAACTCGGACGCCTCGATCCCGAGCGCGAGGCACTTGTGATCGAAAGCCTGCACGGCGGGCTCGACAACAGCCTTATCGGGTCGCTGCAGCTCGGCGACCACCTTCGTGCCGCGAAGGGCGGGCGGGTAAACTATGCGCCCGACCTGATCCGCGAGCTTGTGCGACGGACCGGAGAAGTGCTCGCCGATATCCGCACGAAGAAGCTCATCGATCTCTCCAAACCCCGTTGGCGCCTGCTTGGCGCACTGTCGGTTGCGATGGTCGTCGCGTCGTGCCTGGTCTTTGCAGAAGAGCCCGTGCGTGAGCGGGGGCGGCGCCTGTCGGATGCCTACGCCGCTTTTATGGAGCTGCTCTTCCCCGTAAACCTCGTGGTCGATCCCGGAGACCTCGCAGTGGTGCGTGGGCGGCCGGTCACTCTCAACGTAAAGGTAAACGGCGCCCGGCGCCACGATGCGCGCATCATGATCACCGAAGTCGATCCGAAGGGAGTGCCCCAGGAACCGTTCGAGGAGCCGGTGAAATTGACTCAAGACAAGCAGGGCAGCTTCGACATGGCCAAGGCCGAGAATTCTTTCACGTATCGGTTCGGGTATGGCCGCCGCGTCTCCGACGAATACAAGGTATCTGTCGAGGATCTGCCTGAGGTAAAGGCCATCAACTACGAGGTCACGCCGCCGCCTTACACCGGTCATCCCATGCGTTTGCTCACCGGACGCGTGGCCAGGCTTAAAGGCCTGGAACGGACAGGCGTGCTCGTCAACTTCGCGGCCAGCACCGAGCTCGACCCCGACCTGTGCCGCGTGGAATGGCAAGACGGAGGCCAGATGGACCTGGATATCAGCGGCCGTTTCGGCAGCTTCTCATTCGTTATCGACAAGCGCGACCGGGTCTTTGTGCACCTGACCGGCTACCTGGGCGCCGGCTTCGAGATGGCCGAGCCGCTCTCTTTCGAAGTTTACCAGGAGCGCGATAAGGATCCCACCATCCGTATTCTCACCCGCGACACGAACGTCGACATGACGGCCGGCACGGCCCGCGCACTCAGCCTGCCCTTCCTGGCCAGAGACGATTTCGGCGTCAAGGAAGTGAGCCTCAAGGTCACAGTCGAGTCGAAGTTCGAGCTCTTCGGCTCCGGCAAGCGCGAGGGAGCGATGCTGCGAAACATAGACCCGCCACGGAATCGTGTGAAAGACAAGTTCAGCGGCATTTTCAGGGATATCCAGCCGCTGCCGGTGTCTGGCGAGCAAGTAACAATACAAATGAAAACACTCGACAACCAGCCCGTCCAGCCCGGTGTCGGCAGGTCTAGAGAGATCGTTATCGACCTTTTCGCCAGCGACCCTACCATCATATTCATAGAGCAGGGGCCGGTGTGGGGTCGCGATGCGGGGGATCAAAGCGGGATACTGGATTTGCTGAGCTCCGAGCTGGTCGCGCGATCCACGTTACTCGGCCAGAAGTCCATCAAGATGAGCGGAACCGAGGCCCCGCGGGACGTCGGGAAGCAACCAATCGTGGCAACCCCGGGCACGAGCACGTCGATCGCCGGCCATGAAGACTTGATAGCCCTGTATTACGAAGCCTTGACGAAGGCTCAGTAGCGGCCCGGCCGACGCACAGTGGCGCGAGGTCCTGAATGGCCGATCGGGGAGTGTTAGAAAGGCAGGATAGGTAAATGCAATACGCACGATGGATCATCCCGTACACGAGCGCGGCGCTCATGCTGTGGGCCGCGGCCGTACCGGCCCGCGCGGGCGAGTCGTGGGTCGACCGGGCAAAGAAGCTCAGCAGTCGCGAAGTGACCAAGGCCGACATGACGGAGGATGATGAGGAGCGCGATACCCGCAACTTGCTGAGCATACGGCGGATCAGACCTTCGACGGGCGTCGGCGACTGGAATACAGACCCCACCGCTATTCCGTTCATGCTCTACCAGGTAAAGAAGCGGACGGATCTCCCGGTGTACGTGGATAATGCAGGGCTCGACGTGGGCAGCGACGAACTCTTCGAGCAACTCGTGGTCTACATCACCTCGCATGAAGCATGGTCTTTCAACGAAACGGAAAGCGACAACATGACCAAGTGGCTCAAGCGAGGCGGCACGTTCTTCCTCGACGACTGCTACAACAGAGGCAGCCCGTTTGCCGACACAGTGGGCCCGGAACTCGGCAAGATGCTGCCGGAGACTTCGAAACCGATCATGTTGCTCAGAGCCGACGAGCGCGTAAAAGACGTGTTCAACATGGTCTACAAGAATCCCTATCCGGGCTCGTCCTCGGATTACATGCGACCGTGGCAGTATTATCTGCTCGACGGCCGCCCGGCGGTGTTTTTTACTCCCAACGACGACGGCTGCGCCTGGGAGGTCTCTACGCCGCCCACCGCGTCCAATCCTATTGGAGAGGGCATCGGCCACGGCGGCAACAACAAGTGGCGCGAGTTGGTTTACCAGTGGACTACAAACTGGATGATGTTCGTTTACACGCACTGACGCCTGCGGCGGGCCCGGGCGGGGGTATTCCCCGTCGCTGCGGCCCGTATGCTCCCGTACGCATCAGCGTCCGACAAAAAAGAGGTATAGCGACATGACGCGAAGAGGCATGGCCGGATCCATGAACCCCGCGCTCGCGGGCAAACGTGTAGGGAAGATCCTCATGATGCTGCTGGCGGGCCTGGTTGTGGCGACCGCGGCAGCAGCGGCGGACTACGAGCTGAGGCTCGTCCCGTACGACGACCCCGACTCCGTGGTGTCGGCGGGGGGGGTACCTGGCGGGTATTGGCAGTTCTTCTTCTCGCTTTCTGAGTCCGTACGCAACAGCTTCTCGCCGCCGTATTCCTGCTGGATCAGTGATATGAAGCTCGACGGCGGGCCGCTGTTCAAGCTCTACGACGGGGGGAAGTTCATCGGCCGCAAACCGCGCGCCCGCCCAAAGCTCAAACCCGGCAAGCATACCCTCTGGCCGGGCGATCATGTCTTTACCGTCGAGGCCGACGGGTCGATCAAGACAGACGATCCGGAGTTGATTGTCAGCACCGAGACGCTCGAGGGCCGCAAATTCAATGTGCTGCGCATAAAGTGCTACCCGGTTAGCCTCAGGTCCGAGAACGCCGATACGCGGGCAAAGAAACCCGGCAACATGCTCGAGGAAATCCGCCTGCCCAGCCTTACCCTCCGCGAGTCGAAAGACAGCGAAGAGGCGACAGTGCGTGATAGGGCCGTGAACGAAGAGTTAAGGAAGACAGGCGCTCCGCCGGTGAGCACGGCGCGCGAACTGTTGCCCAGTATACGCCGATTCCTCACACTAACAGCGTGGCTGCCCGCCAACACCGCGGGTAAGGGTTACGTGGTACATCCGCTGAAACAGACTTTTCACGTGGGAGCCAAGGGGATCGTCCCGGGCGCCGGAGGCGGCCACAGCGTGTCGTCCTGGCGCGTGAAGGGATACGAGATGATGATCCCCATCACGCGCGTCCCTGTCGAAGGAAGCGAAAACAGGCAGATCATGATCGAGGGCATCCAGAACGTTTCATTCGGCAAGGGCCAGTTCCTCAGCTATGCCGACCTCTACAGCCGGCGGGAGCCCTACAAGTTTCGTGTTTCTCAGGCAGGACCAGCCATTCTCATCGACGGCGATCTCACCAAGCTTCCCAACAAGGTCTTCCGCGTGGAAATAAACCCCGCTAATCCGCGACATCAGCGCGGGCTGGTAGTAGAGACTGAGACGCGGCACCTGGACCTCAACCACGCGTTTATGGCGAGGGTGCGCGCACTTGATCCGGCCGAGGGCAGCACTGCGGCCATGGCGGCAGCGCGGGCGTTCGCGAGATTCGAAAGCGCCGTGGAGGCTGTCCCGAAAGCTCAAGAGGCGTTGGAAAAGGCCAAGGCCGCCCTCACTCGCGACCAGAACGTCCTCGCGGCGGCGACCAAGGCGGGCGATAAGGCAAAGATCGACGCGGCAACTGCAAAAGTGAAGGTGGCCGAGAAAAACGTGACAACCGCCCAGCAAAATCTTGCGAAGGCCGAGAAAGAGAAGCAGGACGCCCAGAAGGCATCGGGCCAGAGAGACGAGAAAGCAGAGGGCCTGGCCGGCAAGAATCCTTTCGGCACAGCCCAACGTTTCGCCAGATTGCGCGCCAGAGAGTCTGACCAGTGGGTCGATCTCGCCGTAAAAGACGCGCCAGAAGGCATGATAGAGGTCTCTATTCCTTCGATGGCCGACGGCGTGTACCAACTGCGCCTCGGGGTGCGTCTAGTTGGGGCCGGGCAGAAGAATTTCTACGCCGACCAGTGGGTTACCTTCGCCAAGGGCGATGCCAACGGTGTTGGTGTTTTCACACAGCGCGGCCGAACGGCATTTTACCGCGGCGAAAGCTTCTGGCTGGCCCTGGGCGTGCTGGCGACCGCCGCACCCGTGCCGGCCGACACACCGGTGACGGTCGACCTCGTCGATGCCGACGACACGCGTATCAAGCTATATCGTGGAAAGACCGCAGCGAAGATCACCGAGAGCGAAACCTTCATCATCAATGTGGAGCCGCCTACGTCGAGGGCGCTTGCACCCGGGCAGTACAGGGTCGACGCGCAGGTGGGCGGCCGGGGCGGGCCGCCCTTCCACATCGAAATAGTGGATCCCGCCCCCGAGACGCACTTTACAAAACTCCTCCTCGGCAAGTACAACAACTTCTTCCGTCTCTACAGTGCTTGCCTTGCCAATAATGTATGGGAGCCCGACGACGTGGTCCGCGCAATAGCTGAGAGCGGATATAATGTCTTCAAGGGAATGACCTACTCTAGGGACCGCGTGGCCTGGCCAGATCGCGGCCTGGCGGAGCTTGCGATAGAGCGGCCCCGGCTCGGCCCGTGGGAAGCCTACGCGCCGCCGAGCGGACGCGACCAGTTCCTCAATGCCATGGTGCGGCACAACCTTAAGTTTTATGAGAACCTGTTTACCCAGCACGACACCATGATGCCGCGCGGCGAGAAGATTCTCGACGCTTGCGAGCGATACGCCACCATGGAGGCGCAGGCGATGCGCCACAGCCCGGCATTTCGGGGCGTGTGCCTGTACGACGAGTTCTCGCAGTCGCTGGACCACAGTACAGGCGCCGAGATGATAGCTTACTTCCGCAGGGCGGACGAGCAGAACTATCGGGACAAGTACCCCGGCATGACCAGCAGCAAGGCGCTGCGCGACCGCGACCGCTTCTTCAGCCGGCCGGAAGGCCAGCGAGACTACAAGTTCATTAAATCGTACCGCACGTGGCCGCAGCATCTCGACGACCAGTGGAAGGAGTTCAGCGCTCGCATCGCAGGAGCCGTCAAGGCCGTCATGCCGGAAGCCGTCAACTTCACTCTCGCCCGTCTGAGCGCCTTGCCGGGCTCGACCCTCGGCGGGGGGGGCGACGGGTCGCGTGAAGGGGTTTCCGAGCCGCTCGAAGCGGCGACGACCGTAGGCTACAAGGACATGGGCGGCTGGGGGGCTTTTGCCCTTGCCGGTCCGCTCGCCGCCGACGCACTGCGCACGCGCGACGGCCTGCTCGTGTGGCCCACGCTCTACGGCAATGGCACTGGCCGCTGGGGGGCTTCCAACGTACGCCAGGCCTTCTTCACACTCAGCCAGAAGTGTGAGGGCCTCGCGTTCATGCAGTTCGCCAGCATCCCGACGGAAAACTACAGCACAACGAATTACTGGACCCACAGCCACTACGATACGCTCAAAGACATCCTGGGAGTCCTATGTACGCGCTACGGTGATCTGTTCCTCGGCGCTCAAAGAGGCTACAAGAAAGTGGCCATCTACTATTCCACAGAGATGGGCTACATATCGGGAGGCTCCCTCGGGTGCGAGGGGTTGTGGGTGGCGTGCATGCGGGCCGGATACCCTGCCGACTTCCTCTTCGACAAGCAGATCCGCGCCGACAAGGGTATGGAATATGACCTGATCTTCGTGCCGGGGATTTACCACACGGAGGCCATACCTCCTGAGACACTCGCTGCCCTCAAGCGCCTGAAGGCCGCACGAAAAATCCTTGCCGTCGAAGCCTACAGCCGCCTGGGACAAGTGATAGAGGGCGTGGAACGGCTCAGTTGCGGCCTCGGCGAGATATCCGCCGGAATGGGCGGTACCTTTCCCAAGCACCTTGATCATGACGACGAACGCTGGTGGGACATGACCATAGAGACCACCAAGGCCGTCAAAGAGTTCCTCTCCAAGCACGTGGAGCCTGCCGCAGAGCATGATCTGCTGGTGGGCCCCGACTGGCTGCGGTTGCGCGAGGGCCAGTACATGGTCATCCCCAACCAGGCCGTTACCGATTTTACCGGAAACCACAAGACTATCTATCAGGCCCCCGATATGCCCACGCTGCGCATTCCGATGGGACGCTTCCCGAAGGGCCTGCCGGCCTGTTACGACATGCTCGAGATGGAGCGCATAGACATATCCGCCAGCGATGACGGCGCAACCATACCATTGCAGGTAGACTTCCGCTACTACCCGGGCAAAATCTACGCGTTCCTGCCGGCGGCGATCGACGCCGTATCGATCAGCGTGCCGTCGTCTGCGAAGGCGGGCCAGGACCTCAGCTACGAACTCTTCGCCACCGACGCCAACAACAAGATGATCGACGCGGGCATTCCGCTCGAAATCACGATTACGGCGCCCTCTGGCAAGGTGCTCCAGAAGGTCTACCGCGCTGCAGGGCCCACGTATAAGGGCGCTTACTGCGTGCCGGTCAATATCGGAAATGGCGGGCTCAAGCTGCAGGCTCGCGAATTGATCAGCGGACGCTCCGTGGAAACAACCGTGCAGCTCACCGAGGGCGAGATTCCCCCCGCCACGCTCGACGATCGCCTGGTGCGGATATTCCAACCCGAGAAGGTGCGGGAATTCATGAAAACCGGCACTAACGCCGCGGACCCTCTCTTCAAGAAAGAAGACTTGCGGCGCGCGGGCCAGTTGGCGCTGCGCATCTGCGACGGGGAAGACGCGCTGGCAAAGCACCTCAAGAGCAAGTTCTCGCCGGCAGCGCTGAAGCTCCTCGACGCTCACGAAATCGGAGACGAGGCGTCGCCGGATCTGCAAGCCGCCCTCGTCGATGTTTTGAACAAGACCATTACCGATGGCCGCCTGTACACCGACGAGCTCTTCCCGCCGGGCATCCTCACGATGTACGAAGGCGCAGCGGGCCAGGAGTTCAAAGAGGGCCCCTCGATGCCCGATATCAACCGCATGCTGCTCGAGGGATACTACAAGAGCGAGATCACAAAACGCCCGTCTCTCTTCATCGCCGTTGAGGAGGAGTGGGCGCGACCACAGGCCGATCGGATCGGTAAGGCGTTCAAGGCTCTCGGGCGGCGTGTGCGCGTGGGGTCGATGGATCCCTGGCGCCGCGGCGCGGGCGCAATAACCACCGGAGACACAGCGGGAGACTTGACCCTCGACGGCACCCGAATGTGGCGCGGAACAGTGGTGCAGCCCGGGGTGTTTCTGGATGGTCCAGTGATCGTTCTCGGCAGCCGCAGGAAATTGGCCAACATCCTAGTGGAGCGCGACCTCCTGGCCGAACCGATATCCGATAACTTCCCAGGGCGGGGCAAGGCGATTGTAGCATGGGTGCATCAGGCATTCTCCAACTACCACGATACCGTGGCGGTGCTCGCCACCGACAAGGAAGGGTTGAAACGCGGGGTGGACGTTATCATGGCGCCCGACGGGCAGAAACTCGTCGGCCTCCCGATCCATTCCGTGGTGCAGGAACCCGAGTTCGACGAGAAAGCCCAGCTCCGGGCGGTTTCGGGCAAGGAGCGGGAACAACTGAGCTACCACGATGCGGTCAGCATGGGAGACCGCGTGGTGACCATGAACGTCGACCCGGCCACCGGCCGGATCATCGTGGGCACTTTCGGGTTCGGCCACAACATCTTCTGTTTCTCGGCAGAGGGTGAACTGCTCTGGAAGAACTTCCTGCCCGAGCACGACGTGTACATGGCGCGTTGGTACGACGGAGGCAAGAAGGTGTTGGCCTCGACGGCGCAAGGCTTCTATGTTTTCCTCATTAACGGCGAAGACGGCAAAGTCTTCCGCAAGTTTGCATCTACCGAGTGGCCCAACTTCCATGTCAACGAGCGCGAGTTCAACACTCAGATCAGCGCTAAGTTCAACCCCAAGATAAGGCAGATACTGATCAACGGCCAAACAGGTCTGGTTGCCGTGGACTACGACGGCAACCAGATGTGGTTCTACGACCGGGCCCGGGAGATTGTGGAATACCCCTCGAAGGCGGTCCAGTCGGCCTACGCCTCCTTCGGCGGCTACCTCTCGATCGCGGGCGTCGCTCCCAGCCCCGACGGGAAAAGGCTGGCTTACAACGAGTACCGCTTTTTCGCAAGCACTATGGGCTTCGGGGGGCCGATGGCTCTCTGGAAGAATGAGCCTCAAATCCTCGACGCGATGACGGGCAAGGTCCTTCTCAAGAACTTCACCGACCCGGGCTCGAACGATCGGTGGGGGGTGAGCTGGCCGGCCGACTCGCCGGACCCGTGGATTCACGCGAGGAACCTCAGGGCTCCCTTGCGCTTCACCGGAAAAGGAGACCCCGATCCGGGCAAACTGGGCACGTATGTGCCGCCTCCCGATCCGCAACTGAAGACCGGCGGAGGGAAACTGTTCCGCGACTACCGCGCCGTTACGCGCACCGATCCCAAGGGGCGTGTGCTGTGGACGATCAGCGACGAGAACTTCTGGGTGGAGGGATTCGACAAGCGCAACGAGGACGACACGCGGCTCTATCGCTGCTCGCGCGACGGGCTTCTCCGCTGCATTGATCTCCAGAAAGGCGAGACGATCTGGGAACACCAGTTGCAGTTCGTGGCGCGCCTCCTGCTGACCGCCGACAACAGCATTGTGGCCGGCGCACGAAACGGCGATCTCGTGCGGCTCGATGCCGACGGCAAGGTGCTCTGGGAAAAACGACTGCGGGATCTCCACGATGTGCCAAAGACGGACTACCCCGGCTACGTCGCCAAAGCCAAGCTGCGCGAGCGCGACGACACCGAGGTCTTCTATCCGGTCTTCAACGACACCCCCGGCGATTTCAAAGGCCTGCTTCGCATGGGGATCGGGCAGATCGACAACGGGGGTTTTGAGATCCCCGAAGGATGGAGCTCGCCGTCGGGAAATGTGGAGCTCGACAAACTCGCAAAGGACGGGCAGAACTCCCTCTGGCTCAGAGACGACCAGCTTGTTACCTACAGAGTCAAACGCAAGGTGATTCCTTCGGCCACGTACCTTCTCGAGTTTTACTATCGCACGGAAGACCGGGAAACGACACTGGCTGCGGGTGCGCGTCTGGGCGGCGAGGAGACCGCACTCACGCTCTCCAATTTCCATGGCCGGCCCAATGAGTGGGTATTCGGACGCGTGGCGATCAAGAGCATGGCCAACACGAAGACCATCGACGTCGGCTTCGAGGCCGGCGGCGGCCGCGTTCGCGTCGATACCGTGAGCCTGCGTCCTGTGCGCTTCCCCTCGGCGAACCTCCTGGCCAACCCCGAGTTGCACAAGGTGCAGCCGACGCACCCCAAGGACTTCCGGCACCAGTACCCGCGCATTCCGCCCCGGCTTTCCCAGAAGCTGCTCCACGTGAACAATGTGACGTCTTTCCTGCAGGCCACGCCCCTCGGCGCGCTGATTTTCATGCAGGAGCAGGCCTACCTCCACAACGGCCGGCTCGACGACATCGGCATGATGTGGTGCTATCGGCCTGACGCTATCGGGTTCGGCGTAATGCTCGTGGAGCCC
>Ga0114922_10002215_pt1 | contig 18327 bp, 7 predicted proteins | sample AartaG_FD_100975 | JGI IMG/M metagenome (GOLD analysis project Ga0114922, IMG submission 100975) | Deep subsurface microbial communities from Aarhus Bay to uncover new lineages of life (NeLLi) - Aarhus_00045 metaG | ecosystem: Environmental > Aquatic > Marine > Oceanic > Sediment | place: Aarhus...
TGGTTTGACGTGCTGGACAGAGGTCGGTTCCACCCTTGGAACGCTTAAATAGCACAATAATATATATCGCCAAATGGGGCAAGGAAAAATTACTCAAAATTCAACTTTTTTGAGATATCTTTTTAGGATGGACTGGTCTTGAGGGTTGTCAGAATCCATGACATAAAGTTCAGCCAGCAGCTTGCATTACCACGATTGATTGTGTTATAATAATAGCAGGCAAACATACCAGCGAAACTAATTGTCTCTCTTTGAAAGAGAAGGGCAGATGTCATGAACAAACAACGAGGATTCACGCTTATAGAATTATTGGTGGTAATTGCTATTATTGCCTTATTGATGGCGATATTGATGCCGGCGTTGCAGCGGGCGCGAGAGCAGGGCAAACGGGCTGTGTGTCTGAACAATGCCAAAACACTCGCGCTGGGGTGGATATTGTACTGTGATGATTATGACGGCAATATGCCCAGAGCTGTGTCTGTTGTCGATGATGGCTGGATTCAGTTCGCATCCGTTGATGAGTCCAGAGTGGCACAGTTGGAGGCCCTCGAGGACGGATTGCTGTTCACGTATATCAAGAAGGTGCAGGTGTATCGCTGTCCCGTTGCCAAGAGCGATGAGATGCGCACGTACAGTTGCTCACATGCGATGAACGGCGGTAGTTTCGATGGCGGTCCGGTTGTCAAGAACAAATACGAGATCAAACATCCTTCTCTGCGTATCGTATTTATGGACGATTTTGCCGAAAACTGGGATGCAGCCTGGGCCGTGCCTTGGAGCAGGCCAGCTTGGCATAATCCGATTCCAGCCCGTCATGGGTCGGGAACGGTAGTGGCCTTTTGCGACGGTCGTTCGGAGTGGTGGGCCTGGAAGGACCAACGCACCCGCGAGTTGATGGAAGATTTCGAGTGGGGCCGTCGCGGCGATCCTCTCGGAGTTGTACACCAGGACAATCCCGACCTGACCCGCATACAGAAGGCGATATGGGGCAGCTTAGGTTATTAGATGGACTTTTGCATAACAGGGGAACGGTCGCGATGATTTAGACGGCTCTCAGGTTTCTGTATGCTCTGATGAATGGTTGTTCGTGGATGGCCGGTAAGTAGTTGAAATTGTGATGTCATTTTGGTATTATGGAACCCGAATTGAACAGGAGTTTCTCAGAAAAAGTGTTAATGCGTACAGAATTGCCGTTTACGAAATCAAATGGGAAATCTGAACTCATTGTTGCTGATGACATACAATGTTGACGCGTGCAAAGATACCGTTCGTGAAGTCAAATGCGAAATCTGAATTAAATGGGAAATGTCAGATAAAATTAAATGGGAAATTTGAACTATGAAAAAACTGAACATTTTATTGCTTGTAACATTTCTTTTCCAGGTATTTATTTCCAGTGACGCAATATCACAATCCAAAAAACTGCCTGTGCCAGAGCGCGGATTCATCAGTTCTACAATTGCGGAAACATGGGAAGAAGGATTGATCAGCGGAAACGGTACAATTGGGATTAATATAATCAGTAATCCCCTCGATGAAACCATAATTTTTACCCATGAGCGGTTGTTTCGCCCAAAAGGATCCCCCACTGTTCCCCCGGATAATGGACACATGCTGTTTGAAATCAGGAATTTAATTGACAGGGGATTATATGCACAGGCGACAGAGCTGGCTTTTGAGCTTTCCGGACAGGACGGTTTTATGGGTCCTGATCCATTTGTGCCTGCTTTTGATGTAAATCTGAGCATGGGATCAGAAGGAGAAGTTAATAATTATATGCGCTCAGTTGATTTTCAGACCGGTGAGGCCACTGTGCACTGGACTGATGACAGGGGTGTATTTGAAAGAAAAATGTTTGTTTCCAGGACCGACGGACTTGCTGTTATGCTGATAACCGGTCCGGCCGGAGCTGTTGATTTTCGACTTGGCATTGGACCAAGGAAGCCGAGTGATAAACTGGATGCACGTACAATCAGTAATTCTTATAAAGTTTTTGAAGATAATATTTCAAACATTGTTACTACTGCAGACAACAAGTCAATTGTATTCAAATACAACTTTACAAATGCCTATCCCGGAAGTATTCATTCATTGGAAAGTATTGCAAAGGTGGTTATGAACGATGGGCAGATTACCGAGGGAAGGCAGACCATATCTGTTAAGGGGGCAAGCAAGGTACTTATTTTGTTTGACCTTGAGTTATTGTATGACCCTGATAATTCAATGGTAGATGACATGAAAACAGTTATGTCGCGCCTGCCTGCTAATTATGAAAATTTGTTGAATCGCCATGCGAAAATACACGGGGAGATGTTCAACCGCATGAAGTTGGACCTCGGTGGTGATAAGAAGGATCATAAACTTACAACAGAAGAGTTAATCGCTATTTCGTCAAATGAGAATATGAATATGGCATTGTTCGAGAAGGAGTTTGACGCAGGAAGATACAATATTATTTCATGTGTTGGTGAATTGCCACCTACCTTGCAGGGAGTATGGGGCGGAACATATGTACCACCATGGTCAGGTGATTTTACCCACAATGGAAATGTGCCTTCAGCAATCGCCAGCATCCTGATGGGAAATATGCCTGAGCTGATGCTGGCTTATACCTCTTACATGGAGTCGGTGGTTCCCTACATGGAGATCAACGCGAAACATATTTTCGGAGCCAGGGGAATTGTACTTCCTTCGCGGTCAACTACCCAGGCATACAATAATGCACTTGGCCGAAGGTTTGCGGGTGGATTCTGGGTTGCAGGTGCTGCATGGGCTGCCCATTTCTTTTATGATTATTATCTCTATACAGGAGACAAGGATTTTCTGAAAAATCATGCCCTCCCGTTTATGGAAAAAGCAGCATTGTTCTTTGAGGATTATCTGTATGAAAATGAAAAAGGAGAGTTTGTATTCTCACCTACCCAATCACCTGAAAATACACCAGGCAATACAAATTCACAGGGGACCTTTAATGCAACGATGGACGTGGCAGCAGCGAAAGAATTGCTGACCAACACCATCGCGGCTTCAAAAGAACTGGGTGTGAATGAAGATAAAATACCTCTTTGGTCATCCATGCTTGAAAAGATGCCGGAATACATGATCGATGAAAACGGCATCATAAAGGAATGGCTTACGCCAAAACTTGAAAACAATGATGCGCATAGGCATTCTTCGCAATTATATTCATTGTTTGACGGGATGCCTGGTGAAATAGAAAGCAGCCCTGAGCTTCAGGAGGCTTTCAGGAAGAATATTGTTTATAAGCTTGATAGGCACTGGAGATCAAAACGCTCCGGCTTCATGTCATTTGGACTTGTTCAACTTGGGCAGGCTGCTGCCAGCCTCGGCGAGAGTGAGCTGGTATATGAATGTTTGCAGCACCTGGCAAACAGGTTCTGGTTGGACAACCTTGCATCAATGCACAATCACCGTTCTCTCTTTAACATGGATATCAGTGGTGGAATGCCGGCTGTAATCATTAAGATGCTGGTTGCATCCGACCCTGGTGAAATAAGGCTGCTGCCTGCTTTATCGAAGCATTTTGATAAAGGGACAATTGAAGGCGTGCTTTGCCGTGGACAGATAGAGGTGAAAAGTTTGTCATGGGAAGGTAAATCTGCCACAGTAAGCCTGGTATCTCAAAAAGATCAGGAAGTAGATCTTGTATTGCCTTCTGCAATAAAAGAGATTGAGGTAGCTGCAGGTAACAGCAACATTGACGAAACAGGTGAAAATAATTCGAGAAAGGTTTTCCTTAAAAAGAATGACCTTGTCACTTTAAACCTCGAATTATAATTATCCCAATCAATGCATTGGAAATATAATTTTAGATATAAGACACACATCAATATCCTTTGTCAGAGGTGATGTGTCCACAGGTGAGTTGGGTAGTGTATTAGGTTATGCTTATGCCCTCCTGCAATTAGCTGGTTTTTCAGTTGGTGGATTTGCTGTTTTCGGTTGGTTGTCCAGAAATCCTTACTATGATAAATGTTCGCTAGAATATTATACAGAAACCATATATACATAGTTATGATTGCAGCAATTTGAGAGGATATTATGTCAGCAGGAGATGCACAAAGAGCTTGGTTTCCGGAGATGCTGGAAGAGCTCAAGTCCTATTGGTCAACCGATTGGTCCTGGAGAGGATTTTCGGTTTTCTGTGAGGCCATGACGGTGAAGAGACAAAAGATCATGGAATCCCGAGGCATCAAACCAGGGCGGATGCACTGTAAGGTATGTGGAAGTCAAATGGTACTGCCACCAATTTCAATCAGGTCTGCACTGTTTGCGCTCCACAAAATCGGCGTAATTAACGATAATGACTTCAAAAAGCATGAAAGGGAATGGGCTAAGTACAGAAAGGCCAATTCCCTTGATTCGTATGGAAACATAAAATCATAACATCATGGTCCAGTTCGATGTCGCTGCGCGTTGCGACTGACCAGTTCAGTTAGAAGTTTCGTAATTGAATCCTCATGAGATGAAAATGATTTTTTAAGGTTTTTTTTGAGAATGTTTGCGCTTGTCAAGGGCCAATAGTACCACGTGACATTTAGTCTAACCTTTTACAAAATATATATTTACATCCTTGGGCTTTTCGCTCGCCATTTTGCCCACTTTCTGCTATAATCTCCGTCTCAAATTGGCTTTCTATATACCTTGGAGGAACATTAAAACAGACATCATGAACAAGAACCTCGACATCATCCACTTCGTTGTATTGCTTATCATCAAAGCAGTCGTAATTCCGTTTCTTTCGGACCAGTCCCACCAGCCCATCAGTCGCACGAAAAAGTCACCCTTTCCACGAGCTGCAAAAAATACTAGAATGCTTCAAAAAGTCACCTCTTCCAGAAGCTGAAAAACACCCTGATTTTCAGGTGACATTATGATACCATTTTGACACTACAAATGTTAATTTTGCCTATATCGAGTCCGAATAAATGTCGATTTTTTGGGAAAATACAAATATTTTTGACAATTTTTAGTGTGATATCGGATTAAGTATACGGTGAGAAATAAATGCTTCGATAATAGGATTCTTTTAAGGATAGCTAAAAATAAAGAAGAATTACTAATTGATTTCAGTAATGCCAGTAGAGACTTCAACAAGACCTCATGTAATAACAAAAGTCTGGCAAAAAAGAAGCAATCTGAATAAAATCAAGACTATGGTTGTGCTGATATATAGCTCAGGCGCGGTGGGACTGGTTCTCGCGAGTTGCTTACTCAAAGCGGGAGTTGAGGTGGACTTGATAGATAAAGATGAGGAGATAGTGGCTTCTCAAACAGTACTTTCTGCATATAAGTATATCTGCTCAATGAGTACTCGAGCCAGGGAGAAAGAATACCTATGAAACACAAAGTATTGATATTGCTGGTACTTGCAGGGACACCCTCGTTCGCATCCGCCGCTGACCTCAAAGACACCTTCAGGACCCCCCCGGATTCGACTCGGCCTGGGGTGTACTGGTATTTCATGGACGGGAATCTGGATGGTGACGAGATGGTCAAAGACCTCGAATCAATGAAAGAGATTGGCATCGGCAACCTGGTCTTCTTGGAAGTGAATGTAGGCGTACCGCGCGGCCCAGTGGATTTCATGAGCGACCAGTGGCAGGCACTTTTTGTTAACGCGGTTCGTCATGCCGAACGTCTTGGCATTGACATCACTCTGGGGGCGGGACCGGGTTGGACCGGCAGTGGTGGGCCCTGGGTCAAAGCCGAGCAGTCGATGCAACATCTGGTGTTCAGCACCATAGAAACCAAGGGATCCGCTACCTTCGACGGAGTCCTCCCTGTGCCCAGCCAGCGCAGTACCCGATGGCACACGATGCGCAGTCCCTTTTATGAGGATGTTGTGGTTTACGCGTTCCCAAAGTGCGCCCCGGTTATCGACAATATAAATGAGAAGGCGCTGTTTGAACGTGATCCCTACACCTCGATGGCAGGCGTCAAGCCTTATCTGCCGGCACCAGTGAACTACCCGCAGCAGGACACATCAAACATTATTGATACCGACACCATGATCGACCTGACCGGGCGCCTGCAGGCGGATGGTCGCCTGAAATGGGCAGTCCCGGCCGGGGAATGGACGATTATGCGCATGGGGCGCCGCTCCACCGGTGCGAGTACCCGACCTGCGCCCGCCCCCGGTGTGGGCTTTGACCATGACAAGTTTGATAAGGCCGCACTGGAGCATCATTTTGACAATTACTACGGCAAACTCCTCAAGAAGGTTGGTACGCGTGCAGAAAAACATGGCTGGACCACGGTCCACCTCGACAGTTGGGAAATGGGTGCGCAGAACTGGACGCCGACGTTCCGGGAGGAATTTACCAGACGCCGCGGATACGATCCGCAGCCCTTCCTCGTGACATTCAGCGGTCGCGCCGTCAAGAGTGTTGCGGTATCGGAACGCTTTCTCTGGGATGTACGCCTCACGGCCCAGGAACTAGTATTGGAGAACTACGCAGGCTATCTGAAAGCGCTGGGACACAAGCACGGCTTTGAACTCTCCATAGAACCCTACGACATGAATCCCTGCGCCGACCTAGATCTGGGGGCAGTGGCCGATGTGCCCATGTGTGAATTCTGGGGCGCCGGATTTGGGTTTGATTCGTCTTTCAGTTGTATTGAAGCAACGTCCATCGCCCACATCATGGGCCGGTCGATCGTATCGGCGGAGGCGTTTACAGGGAGGGACCAATGGCAGCAGTACCCCTGGTCCATGAAGAACCAGGGCGACTGGGCGTTCTGTATGGGGATCAACCGTTTTGTCTATCACACCTTTACCCACAAGCCGCTGGGCGAGGAATATCGTCCGGGCATGACCATGGGCCCTTACGGCGTGCATTGGGACCGGGGTCAGACCTGGTGGCCCATGGTGAAGGATTACCATGAGTACGTCACGCGCTGCAGTCATCTGTTGCGTCAGGGTGTCACGGTTTCCGATATCCTGTATCTAACGCCCGAAGGCGCTCCTCACGTTTTTCGTGCGCCAGCCAGTGTATCGCACGGTAGTGGCCCGCTGGCCGACAAGAAGGGGCACGGGTTTGACGGCTGCTCGCCGAATATCCTGATGGCACGCGCCGACGTCAAGGACGGACGCATTGTGTTTCCGGGGGGGACATCCTATAGACTTCTTGTGCTGCCGCGTTTTAAAACCATGACGCCGAGGCTGCTGAAAAAGATTATCCAACTCGTCAAAGCAGGTGCCGTTGTCTACGGTGCGCCACCGGTCGCCTCGCCCAGCCTGAGTGACTATCCGCAGTGCGATGCCGAGGTGCGTGAGCTGGCGGAAACGTTGTGGGGTAACACCCCCTCAGTTGAGCGGCAGGTTGGCAAAGGGCGCATTATTTGGGATCCGGGCGTTCAACCTGGCAAAAGAAAGATTAAGTCTGAAAAACCGTTATTACCAGAAAGAGGAAGCTGGATCTGGTTTAATAGAGGCAATCCGACACGTTCTGCTCCAGTCGGAGATGTCCACTTGCGCTATACATGGGAAGTCTCGGATGTTGAATGTCTGACAGAGGCGAAAATCGAGGCGACTGCCGACAACGCGTTCACGCTCAAGGTTAACAGTAGGCACGTACTATCAGGGAACAATTTTAACATGATCTATTCAGCGGACATTTTGCCAGTATTGCGTAAAGGAGAAAACACGATCAGCGTTGTTGCTAACAACGCCTCGGACACACCCAATCCCGCGGGTTTTATCGCCGCCATGCGGTTGAGTCAGTCTGACGGAACGAGCAAGGTGATTGTGACAGATCAGACATGGTATGCCAGACACAACGGCACGGATTGGTCCGCTGCGAAACCGCTTGGACCCGGACCTATGGCACCGTGGCATTTGAAAAAACCGGCAACAACCACAACCGCTGAGCTCTATCCCGATTATGCGACGACCGCCGCCGTGCTTGCGCATATGGACGTACCGGAGGATTTCCAATCGGATGGGCCGGTTCGTTTTACCCACCGCAGAACTGATTCTATGGATATCTATTTTGTTGCCAATACAGCGAACCATAAAGTGGAAACGACATGCAGCTTCCGGGTGCAACAAGACACGCCGCAGTTGTGGGATCCCGTGACCGCGGAAATCAGGGCCTTGCCGCAGTTTACCTGTCAAGGTAAAACCATTACTATTCCGATGACTTTTGAGCCGCATCAGAGTTTCTTTGTGATGTTCCCAAGCAAGGGTTCATCGAAGTCGGTGACAAAAGCAGGCAAGTTAAATTTCCCCGAAGTAAAAACAGTGACAACACTGGCAGGTCCCTGGGAAGTCTCCTTTGATCCCAAATGGGGTGGCCCGGAGAAGGTTACATTCGATACCTTACAGGACTGGACCAAATATGCCAAGCGCGGCATAAAGTACTATTCCGGCATCGCCACTTATCGGAAAATCCTAGATTTTCCTCAGTTTTCAGGTTTCAAGTTTCAGGTTTCAGGCAAGCGGGTGTATCTTGATCTCGGAACGGTTCACGATATCTCCCGTGTCCGACTTAACAGTAAGGATTTGGGAGTCGTCTGGTGTGCACCGTGGCGTGTGGATATCACAGAGGCTGTCAAGGCAAAAGGCAATGTACTGGAGATCGACATAGCCAACCGCTGGCCGAACCGCCTTCTCGGCGACCAACAGGCACCGGATAGGGATGTGCGAACCGTGCAATGGGAATCCGGCTTTCTGGAAGGCAAAGAGTACAAGACCGGCCGGTATACGTTTACCACCGGAAGCGGTCCGGGTAAACTCCTGCCCTCCGGTCTGCTCGGACCTGTACGCATCCTGGTCAATCGAACTGAAAGGAAATGAATAATGCCAAGAAAAACTGCAGCGATAGTACTGTGTCTTATAAGTTTGTCGGTGCTGAGGGCAGGCAGCTTAGAGACCGACTTCCGGAACCCACCGCGTCAGGCCGGGGTTCGTTGCTGGTGGTGGTGGCTCAACAGTAATGTCACCAAAGAGGCGATCACCAGAGACCTGGAGGCGATGCACGACAAGGGCTTCAGCGGGGCGATGATCTTTGACGCGGGAACCGAACTGCGCTGGGGTCCTGACAGAAACGTTCCTAATGGCCCGATGTTTTCCAGTCCGGCATGGACCGAGCTCTATCTTCATGCGCTTGAGGAAGCCAAGCGCCTCGGCTTGGAGTTGGGCCTTTCTATTCAGAGCGGCTGGAATCTGGGCGGACCGTTTATCACGCTGGACGACAAGGCCAAGCAGATCACCTGGTCGGAGGTTCAGGTGGAAGGACCGGCCCGAATCGAACAGACACTGCCTATTCCCAAGTCCAACTACAAGTATTATCGTGACATCTGTGTGTTGGCCTATCCGAATAAAAACCTGCTTGGGACGATCCGAAGGCCCATCAGCCATCTGACAGCCAAATCCGGCGCACGTGAGCTGGGTGGATCGGCACCGGATTGTCGTTTTCTGCTGAATGATCATCCTTCTGTAGATGGAGAAGAAGACGCATTACTTAAGGATATCATAAATGTGACTGACAAAATAAGCGAAGATGGCCTATTGGAATGGAATGTGCCTGCGGGGAAATGGACGGTCCTGCGTATCGGTTATACCCCGACCAAGGCTCATGTTGCGACGTCAAGCGACAACTGGAAGGGACATGTCATCGACTATCTCAGCAAGGATGTCTTTGATCGCTACTGGTATAACACTGTCGATCCGCTGCTGCAAAAGGCGGAGCCCATGGCTGGGACCGTTTTGAAGCAACTGGAGACCGACAGTTGGGAATGCGGCGGCATGAACTGGAGTCCGGGATTTGCCGAGGATTTCAAACGGTATTGCGGGTATTCCATTATCAAGTATCTGCCCGTCGTGGCCGGCAAGATCATCGAAAATCGAGAGGTAAGTAACGCTTTCCTGGCCGACCTGAGAAAAACCATTGCTCATTGTGTCTCGGAAAATCACTACAAGAGCTTTGCCGAACATGCGGCTCAATACAACATGGGCATCCAACCCGAGTGTTCCGGCCCACACGCGGCCCCGCTCGATGGCATTACCAACTACTCACACAGTGATATTGTTATGAGCGAGTTCTGGATACCGTCTCCGCATCGCCCCAATCCCGAGAATCGATTCTTCATCAAACAGGCCTCTTCCGCAGCCCATATCTATGGCAAGCAGTATGTGGGAGCAGAGTCCTTCACATCGCTGCGAAAACCCCACTGGGCCGACGAGTTATGGCATGATTTGAAACCGGCCATGGATTTCGAGTACAGTGAAGGCCTGAACGTGATCTTCTTCCACACCTTTACCTGCTCACCCAAAGCGATGGGCATCCCCGGCCAGGAATACTTTGCCGGCACACACGTCAACCCGCAGGTGACCTGGTGGGATCTTTCGAAGCCGTTCATGGACTACATGAATCGCATTCAAGCCGTGGTTCAGCGCGGCACATTCGTGGCCGATGTCCTGTATTACTATGGCGACCACGTGCCCAATATTGCCGTGCACAAGGGATTCAACCGGGCCGGCGCCTTGCCCGGTTACGATTACGACGTGACCAATGAAGAAGTTTTACTAAAGTTGTACGTTGTTGATGGCAATGTTGTGGTTCCCAGTGGACTCAGCTATCGTGTGCTGGTTCTGCCGGATCACAAGGTCCTGTCCCTGGCGGTCCTGGAGAAGGTTCAGACATTGCTTAAGCAAGGTGCCACTGTGCTGGGGCTGAAACCGGAACGTCTGGTCAGTCTGGTCGGTGGCCAAGCCGCCCAGCGCACATTCCACAAACTCGCCGACAGGCTGTGGGGCAGCAATCCGGCGGCAACAGGCCAGAAAAAGGTCGGCAACGGTCGTCTTGTTTGGGGACAGACCTCTCGTGAGTTTCTGCAACGGGACGGCATTGCCCTGGACTTTGAGGTGCTCGACGTTGAAAAACAATCGGATTACCAGTACATCCATTACACCATTGGTGACGCTGATGTCTACTTTGTCTGCAACCAAACGGATCGGCCCCAATCCATTGCCTCCGCATTCCGTGTTTCCGGCAAACAACCGGAATTGTGGGACCCGGTGACAGGACACATTACGATAGCGGGCGCATTCAAACAGATCGATGGCCGGGCGATTATTCCCATGGAGTTTGATCCCTATGGCTCCTGTTTGGTCTTCTTCCGCAAATCCATCCCTGCCGCAAAACAGGTTACGGAACGTTCCAATTACCCGGTGTTGAATGTTGTCAAAGAGATTCAGGGCCCGTGGCAGGTAACATTTGCCCCGACCTGGGGCGGGCCTGCGTCTGTTGAATTCAAGACATTGATCGATTGGACGAAACATGCTGATGAGGGCATCAAGTATTATTCCGGCAAGGCAACTTACGCGAATACCTTCGAAATGAGACCTGCCCATGGTAAGCGTTACTGGCTGCAACTCAACGAAGTCAAGGATGTCGGTATCGCATCCGTCAAGCTCAACGGCAAGGACATCGGCGTCATCTGGACCAAGCCCTTCCGGGTGGAAATGACCGATGCGCTCAAGGCCGGCCGGAACCGACTGGAGATCACGGTGGTCAACTCTTGGCAAAACCGTCTGATCGGAGACCGCAGCAAACCGCAGGAAGAACGCTATACGAAGACCAATATCAAAATCCGTGATGATTGGAAGCTCAGGAAATCCGGGCTTTTGGGGCCGCTCGAAATCAAACACGATTGAATAGAAAAAAAGGATAACCACGAATGGGCAAAAGCAATAGGTACAGGAGAGCAAAACAATCTCAGAAATGGATTGTGACGGCAGTGCTGGTCTTCAGTAGCACGTTGTTTACCCGGGCGACCGAGTTGTCGAAAGTCGAAGCGAACCACGTTGTGCAAGTGATCCTGGTTTCCGCCAAGACGTATAAGAATCCGTTCGTGGAAATAGAGCTCAATGCTGTGGTTACGCAGCCGGATAGCAATAAACTGCGGGTCCCGATGTTCTGGGCCGGCGGTAAGCGGTGGTGTTTGCGTTATGCTTCGAGTGTTGCCGGCGTGCACACTTTCCGTACGGAGTGCTCGGATAACACCAACGCAAAGCTCCACGGTGTGGAAGGAAAGATTGAGGTGATGGCCTACACGGGTGAGAATCCTTTGTACCGTCACGGTCCCATTCGGGTGGCCGAGGACAAACGTCACTTTGAGCATGCCGACGGTACACCGTTTTTGTGGCTGGGCGATACATGGTGGAAGAATCTGTGTAAACGCATGACCTGGGAAGGCTTTCAGGAACTGACCTCGGACCGCAAGGCCAAGGGATTCAACGTGGTGCAGATTGTTTGCGGGCCGTATCCTGATGAAAATATGATGGAAGCACGTTGGGAGAATGAAGGTGGCAAGCCATACGAAACCAAGGATTTCAGCAGGGTGAATCCCACGTACTTCGAATACGCGGACCGTCGCATCAAACATCTGGTGGATGCGGGAATCGTCCCGGTGATCGTTGGCGGCTGGGGACGCCCGCAGCATGGCGACAAGAGCACGCTTGTTCAAGTGGGACTCGACGGATTCAAGCGACATTGGCGGAATCTGGTTGCCCGCTACGGCGCCTACCCCACGGTATGGATGGTCGGAGGTGAAGCCAAGGATGCGTACGGGCCCTGGTCAACGTTGGCGGCATATCTGAAAGACGTTGATCCCTATCACCATCTTCTCTGCTACCACGCCCCAGGACACCCCCGTGAGATGTTGCGAGACAATTCCATGTTTGACTTCGACATGGTGGCGTTTGGCCATGACGGCATGAAGACCGTGAACCGTACTGCCCAGTTGATGCAGTCTTGTCTTGAGATGTCTCCCAAGAGACCGGTTCTATGTGGTGAGGCCTGCTATGAAGGTCACATGCAAACGAATTTTCAAGATCATCAACGTTACATGTTCTGGCGTTTTTTGCTGAGCGGCGCAGCGGGCCACACCTATGGGGCCGCAGGGATCTGGCACGGCAGCGTGGAAGGCGATCCCGGCATCAATCCGGTATACGATTGGACGACGTGGAGGCAGGGTATGAACTACCCCGGAGCAATCCAACTCGGGCTCGGCAAGAGACTACTGGAAACGTATCCCTGGTGGCGGTTCGAGTCACATCCGGAGTGGGCCGAAAAGGACTGCTTTGCCGCCGGGATTCCGGGCGAAGTGCGGTTCATCTACCAACCCAAGCGCGGCATCTACAATTGGAAAGGGACCATTGTCAAACACCTTGAACCTGACGTGTCATATTCGGTTTTCTACTTTGATCCGGTCACCGGGAGACGGTTTGACCAAGGCACCGTGATCAACAAGGACCCAATGACATCGTCCGGCGAATACAAGGCGCCCCGACTGCCCTCGCCCCAGGATTGGGTGTTGGTTTTGGAACGAGTTAAGAAATACGATGACGTGACCCTGGAGCCGGCTGACAAGGCAGACATGCCGCCCAGTGGAACACAGGCCATCGTCACGATCGATACCCATGCCAAGAGGCAACCTTACAGCCCGATGATTTTTGGCGGATTTCTCGAGCACTTTGGCCGCCAGATCTACGGCGGAGTATTTGAACCCGGTTCGCCGCTGGCCGATGAGATGGGATTTCGCCTCGATGTCATTGAGGCAGTCAAAGAGCTAAAGCTGCCGGTTATTCGCTGGCCCGGTGGATGTTTCGTGGATGGCTATCACTGGCTCGATGGGGTTGGTAAGATCCGCCAGCCCACAGATGATATTCGATGGGGTGTGATTGAGCGCAACATGTTCGGAACCGATGAATTCGTTGAACTCTGTCGGCGACTGGGAGCCGAACCCTACATTTGCCAGAACGGGCTGGCAGACGTTCAGGAGATGACGGACTGGGTTGAATACTGCAATGCGATCGACGGCAAATTCGCCGAAATGCGCAAGCAAAACGGCCACCACAACCCCTTCAACGTCAAGATCTGGAGCGTCGGAAACGAACGGGCAGGGCGAGAATACATCCACCGAGTTCGTGATGGTGGCAAAGCGATGAAGAAAGTGGATCCCAGTATTCTGGTAACCTGTTCGGGGATACACGGCAAGACCAGCTTGGATCCATACCTGTTCCAGGCGGCAGGCCCGTATCTGGATTACATCTCGGCTCATGAATACTGGATTGCCAACTTCCAGCGTCACCATACCCCGGAGTATCTGTCCTGCATGATGCTCTCGGAGGGACCGGATGCGTATATCACGAACGTGGCGAAGTCTATCGATGCGGCGGAAGAACAAGGCCATGTGAAAGAAGGTCAAATCCAGATTGCCTTTGACGAATGGAACCTGCGTTCCTGGCATCACCCGGGGTTCCCGCGCAACGAGAAGGTCGATTACGACGCCCCGAAGATCATCGCATTGATGAATGCCCGCGACAAGAGCCTCAATCCCGCACTCTACACCATGGCCGACGCGCTGTTTGCCGCTTCGTTTTTCAATGCCTGCCTTCGTAACTCAGACGATATTGTTATGGCGAACATCGCACCGATCGTGAACCAGACGGGACCGCTCTATGTGCATCCGAGAGGGATCGTTAAACGTACGCATTTTCACACCATGGCCATGTATGCCAATGAACTGGAAGAACGTGTCGCCGATGTGGAGGTAAAGGCAGGCAAGCTCACTCATGGCAACGCGTCTGTGGGCGTCGTCGATGCCGTCGCCACCGTGGATTCATCGGGTAAGCAGTGGGCCATCACGGCGGTGAACCGTCACCCGTCGGAAACCGTGGCCTGCACCGTCATACTGGGCCATAGGTTGCTCGATGGAAAATACAACGCAACGGTCCTAACCGGCGAGTCCGCCGATTCCTATAACGACATCGAGCATCCCAACCGTGTGGTACCAAAGAAAACGAAACTGACGTTCAAAAAGGGCGTCGTCAACTTGTCGCCGCATTCGTTGGTGATTGTTCATGTTCCGGCACAGAGCGTTGAGGATTCTACGGCTATGGACACCAACACCGTAAAGCAGTGGTCTGCTCCATACCGAAACTGGCATTACTATCCTGATCATGTCATCGGCGCAAAGCCGAATATAAAGGGGTTCGAAAATGTCAAGATGACCGACGTTCCTACAGTCTTCCAACTTCCGGGTGACAAGAAATGGTATATGACTTTCATCGGTTTTGACGGCAAGGGATATCAATCGTTTATAGCTGAAAGCGATGATCTGGTCCATTGGACCAACATGCGACTGGCCATGGGCTACGGACCGGAAGGGTTCTTTGATTATGGCGGTGTCGTACTCGGAGCCTACCTGTATAAGGATTACAACATCAAGGCACCGCGGACTTTAAAGAAAAAGGACGGCGAATACTTTTCTCTTTATGGCGCATACCCACGTCAGGGTGGATACGAACTGCGACCGGGTTATGAAGGTGTCGCCTCGAGTAAAGACGGCCTCACCTGGCAGCGGGCGAAAGACGAGCCTATTCTCTCGGTACATCAAGAGGACTGCGGCGCGTGGGAAAAGGACTGCATCTACCAGCCGTGGCTTGTTGAACACAAGGGCAAGTACTACAATTTCTACAATGCCGCCGACGGGCACATCGAACAGATGGGATTAGCCCTTTCCGATGATATCCTTGAGTGGAAACGGTATGAACACAATCCCGTGATACCCAATGGCCCGAAATATAGTTATAACGAGAAGTTCTCTTCCGATGGAAAGGTATTCCGGGACAAAGATCACTGGGTCAGTTTCTTCTTCGGTGTCGGCAAAGGTGGAGCGCATGTTATGCTGGCCTTTTCACGTGACCTCTATCACTGGACGGTTGATCCCGAGCCGATATACAAGGCCGGCGGCAATCCGTCCGGACTGGACAAAAAATACGCTCATAAGATCTCGCTCGTCTGGAACCCGGCCAACGAAACCTACTACATGTACTACAACGCCGTCGGCAACAAGGGCAGAGGCATCGGCCTGACAACAAGTAAACCGCTTGTTGATGTGTCAACGAAGCAGCAGGGACTTTCGGAGCAGTGAGTATGCTTTTTATAACGTTGAATAAGAGACTTTAGATTGGAAGAGGATATTATGGCTAAGGATAAGATATCGAGGCGCGAGTTTTTGAGACGAAGCGTTTATGCTGGGACTGCACTATCATTGGCTGTCTCTGGCTGCGCTATGGGAAGGGGAACTGCCAGGCCGAAAGTTAAGCCGAATATTGCCTTTGTCCTTACTGACCAGTGGCGGGCCCAAGCTACCGAAAACAGAAGCTGCAGAAGAGTGACACGGCACAATTAAATATACCCATTTTCATGCGTTGTAAGATTCCAGAATCCTTCGAAATGCCACCTCTTTCAGGAGCTGGAAAACACCCTGATTTTCAGGTGACATCTTGTCACCATTTTGATACCACAAATATCAAATATGAAAGTTGATGAAAGCGTTGAATCTTAAATTTAGCCAAAAAGTGAATATTTTTTCGGAATTTTTCATTTCTTTCGGATTAAGTAGATGGTGACCAATGAAATAATCGCTACAACAGCCTGCGGGGCGCTTTAAATTGGAAGAAAAAGAGTATATGAGTTAGCCGAGTTAATGAAAAAGGGGCTGCAAGACGCCGTTGTTCAATTCCAAGCCCACATGGACCTGCTCAACACCGCTGACGTGATGCCCGAGGCCGGTGGCCAGTTCTTCCACCGCATTGGCGTTGTGAGCGACAGCCCCCCGCTCGACACCTTTTCCTTGCAGGTCCATTATTACGAAGTCATGTTTGGATCGAGACCAGTCAAGACCGACAATAATCATAATGAAATCCTTTCCGTATTAAGTTATAATTAAGGTAACGGACGAATCATTCGTCAGCGGTATCCCTATGAAGGCCCTGTCGTTACAGACGGGCGACTCGGTATCAGCCGTTTGCGAATGTCAGGTCAAACAATTAACAAAAACCAAGGGAAAAAAACAATGAGCAAAATAACAAGAAGAGATTTTGTCAATGGAACTTTAATGGCAGCTGGAGCTTCCATGCTTGGATTTGGATGTGCTAGTGAAACTGTTTTGGACAAACTCGATCCATTGTATTATCCACCAGCGCTTACCGGACTTAGGGGAGACAACGTAGGATCATACACCAACGCACATAGCAGAGCATTGGCTAAGAAATCGTATTGGGGATCAACCACCGAATTGAAAGAAGAGTACGACCTGATTGTTGTAGGAGGAGGAATCAGCGGACTGTCGGCTGCATTTTTCTATCAGCAAGAGCACGGAAAGGATAAGAAGGTGTTAATACTGGATAGTCATGCTGATTTTGGTGGGCAGTGCGTCAGGAATGAACATACGATTGGTGATAACACGAGATTGATATTTGGCGGATCACAGACTATCGTCAGTCCACATGCACGAAGTCAAACTACATTAAAACTGTTGAAAGATATAGGTGTAGACCTGGATCGATTAAAAACATCCTTTGACGTTGACTTCTATAAAAGGCACAATTTAAGGGGAGTTACTTATTTCAACAAACGAAAATTTGGCGTAGACAAAGTGGTCAAGCATCCCTTTTGTTATTATCAAAGATTTGTGCAAGGACTCCTGCGTCCAAAGCTATCATACGAAGAGGCAGTAAAACAAACACCTTTGAGTGACAAAGGCAAAGAACAATTACTTAGGGTACTAAAGGGCGGTGTGCATGTACTGAAGGTATCCAAAGAGAAATTGGAAGAATACATTTCTACTCATTCCTACTTCGATTATCTTAAAAACACTTTGGGTGTTGATGATCCTCTGGTATTGGAAATGGCCAGGAATTCCTGCATCGACAATTTAGGGGAAGGCGCAGACGTGACTACCATAGGAGATGCCTTGACCACTGGTGGGCTGGGATTCGACCCTGCAACACTGAAGGATGTCATGGGCCAAAAGAGATACGAAAAATACATAAAGGAACATGGATATATTATGGTCGATGAAGACCCTTATGTTCATCATTTTCCCGATGGCAATGCCTCCCTTGCGCGTTTGTTGGTGAGAAAGATGATTCCTAATGTAGGACCGGGAGATAGCGCTGAAGATATTGTATTGTCTAAATTCAATTATTCCGAGTTAGACAAATCCAGCAATATTGTTCGAATTAGATTAAACAGTACGGTTGTTAATGTAAAGCATGGTGGCGATCCCAATAGTTCGAGTGATGTTTTCGTAAGCTATATCAATGGCAAAAAGTCGTATCAAGTAAAGGGCAAAGGCGTAGTGATGGCCTGTTACAACGTGATGATTCCTCATATAGTTCCAGATCTTCCAAAGGAACAGGCAGCGGCATTGAGACGGAATATGAGATTGCCATTGTTCTACACCACAGTGGGGTTGAAGAACTGGAGGGCAATGAAAGAGATGGAA
>Ga0114922_10002216_pt1 | contig 18326 bp, 12 predicted proteins | sample AartaG_FD_100975 | JGI IMG/M metagenome (GOLD analysis project Ga0114922, IMG submission 100975) | Deep subsurface microbial communities from Aarhus Bay to uncover new lineages of life (NeLLi) - Aarhus_00045 metaG | ecosystem: Environmental > Aquatic > Marine > Oceanic > Sediment | place...
AACATTCATCACCTGTTTTGACAGGTACAGCTTCTGCGGCGTCCGGGTCACCAATGTCTGGCCCGCCAAAATCAGAGATCGTCTCGCCGCCCGATCATTCATGTTGGCCCCCATCCCGCGTGGGGGGGGGTGTGGTTTTCGCCGACCAATTCGTTGCCAATCTGCACACGATTTCACGAGTAAGAGACTAACGGTCCTCAGTGTTGCCCAAAGAACGGCGCTGTCTGGTTCAAGTTGCCGGCTGAGGCTTCGCAAGCATCTCACCGGGTGGGCGCGTGTTATGATCTGGCGCTGCCAGGCCGTAACCCGGCGCGCCACGGGTGTATTCAGACACTCCAACAAAACATGTGTGGTATCGGTTTTCAACCCGTGTTGTTCACCGCTTGGAAACCGGTGCCACACAGGCAATTCACCGGTTGCAGACCGGTGCCGCAGGTGTTGTTAGAGTTTCTTGGAACGCACGAACCCGCTCCACGGGGCGGGTTCAGTCCGTTCCGATCAGCAGGACTTCCCGGCTCTTTCGATTGGTGGACAAGGCGTAGGGGCGCGAATCGAATTCCACTATGCGAACGCGACGTTTGACTTCGCGTAGCCGGCGCGTGAGTTGACCGATGCTGGGGATGCCGTCGCTGCGATAGGAAACCACCAGAATGCTGTCGCGGAATCGGTCGAACAGGCGTCGAAACTGCTCGCCGCATTGGCCCGGCTTCGTCCACGGATTGGTTGTGGGAATCAGCCGCCGGTGGCGCGAACGCCGATCGATCAGACCCGCCCACCGATCGTAATTCATCAGCCCTTCGAGGAAATGATAGAAGTCGCGATAGTCCACGCCGACGCCTTTTGCGGTTATGTAAGGCGTGTCGACGTAGACGAGGTCGTATTCCGGCTTGATGTCGAGCGCATCGCTGCACGTGGCGCGACAGGGCGTGCCGTTGTCGAACACCGCCCGGTTGGCTTCGTCCACGTACCGCCGGAAATGATCGTCAAAACTGCGATCCCAACTCTTCTTGTTCCCAAACCCCCGCTTTACGTCGGCCGTTCGCATGTAAAGGTTCCTGCGATGGAACAGGTTGTAAGGCCTCTTGGCGATGGCTGCCTGAAAGAGGGCGAAGTAGCCCAGCGCGCGTTTCATACGGCACGGGATTGCGCTTAAGTGCGTCACCGCGCGGTCGAGCCAGCGGTTTTCGTCGTCGGTGAAGTAGATGCCGCGAAACGTTCGATCGATGAAATCGGGATAATCGCGGTCGAGCTTGGGCGCGAGTATCGCTTGGACATCCTCGCCGCTTAGTCGAACGTCTCCGTTTTCAATCAGGGCCAGGCCGATCTGTTGGTTGAAAGCCAGGACATCGTTGTAGGTGACTTGCTTGCCGGCGCATTTGAATGCGTACGCGACGCTGCCGGTGCCGCCGAACGCATCCAGCACCGTCCGAGAATCGAGCTCTGCGACCTGATTCACAACCCACCAGGCCAGCTTCCGCTTGCTGCCCTGGTAACGGGTTCGCGGGAATCGGCGAAAGTCGTGAAACACGTGTGAAGTGGCTGCAGACTCCATTCCATCCGTCTGACAAGACCAGCACGAACGATACTTGCCATCCCGCGATCGATATCCTCGGGCGGGCACAGGCTGAGCATCGTATAATCTACCTTCGGGACCTACAAGATCAGCGAGCGTCAGACGCCACTGGTACGTCACAGGCGGGTGGGTCGGGTACCATCGGTGTCCCCCGCGCTGGTGTCAATGCTTGGCTATTGTGGGTAGAGCAAAGTTCCACTTTGCTCCACTTCGTCCGCAAACCCTCGCTGCGCGGCATATGGGACACTGTCTGCGTGCCGCACCGGCGTACCCATCGTTCAGCACCCACGGCGGACTGGTCGATAGACAGACGGGTCTTGGGGAAGACTGGTAGGTATCGGACGCGGTTTATAACGCCTGGCTGGGGATGATTATGAGACTGCAAATCCCGACTGCGTTCGGGACGATCCATCTGAGGGAAGCCGGCCCGCGTGTGCGACGCATTGTTCCCGGCCAATCGGCGTTGGCCGTAGCGACGTTTTGCCTGGTGATGGTAGCGGCCTGCGGGGTCGATCCTGCGATGACCGGCCCGCAAAACCCGTCAAACACAGACCCATCCGGTGACGGCTCCTCCGGCGGCGACTGGGCGACGTTCGTGTTTGAGGGCGAGGCTCAGGACGAATCGCTGGCCAACCTGGGATACGCCGATGGTGAACTGGTTGTCCAGACGCTGCCGGGAGCGGACGCGGCGGACCTGGCGGAGACCTTCAGCGCGGTCCACGCGACCGTCATCGATCAGATCGTCGAGATTGACACGACGATCCTCTCAGTCGCCTCGGATAACCTGTACCCGGCGGCGGCGGCGCTGAGCGAAGACGAGCAAATCGAATCGCTCCAGAAGAACTACCTGCTGGAACCGACAGCCCTGCCGAACGATCCGCTACTGGCGGACCAGACGCATCTCGATCAGATTGACGCTGCCGGGGCGTGGGCGATCACAACCGGCGATGAGCGAGTGATCATCGCGATTCTCGACACGGGCGTCGCCCTGGACCACGTTGATTTGCGGGACAATCTGCTCGACGGGTTGAACCAGGCTGACGGCAACGCAAACGCATCCGACGTTCACGGTCACGGTACGGCTGTGGCGGGGGCGGCGGCGGCGACGGCCGATAACGGAAAGGGCGTGGCGGGTGTCGCCTGGGGCTGCTCGATTCTGCCGGTTCGGGTCACGCGGTCCGACGGGCGGGCGGCCTCGGCGGTCATCGCCAAGGCGATCATCTCGGCGACCCGGCGCGGGGCCAGAGTAATCAACATCAGTTTCGGACCGCTGCAGACGGACAAGACGGTATTGGCGGCTGCACAGCTTGCCCGAAACAGCGGTTCTCTGGTTTTCATTAGTTCCGGCAACGACGGCAAACGAAAGAGTACAAGCGCCAACGCGGCGGCTCTGTTCATCGGCGCGGTTGATTCGAGCAACAAGTTGGCGAGCTTCTCCACCAACGGTCCGTTTATCGACTTCGTCGCCCCGGGCGTGCGCGTGTTGACCACCGACATCGACGGGGACTACAGCCCGATCAACGGCACATCGTTCTCCAGTCCGATAGCGGCGGGTGTGGCGGCGCTGGTCTGGTCGGTGGAGCCGGACCTGCGGCCGGTGACCGTGGAGGAGATTCTTCGTTCGACGGCGGTGGATCTGGGTGCGAGCGGCCGCGACGACCAGTTCGGTTACGGCGCCGTCGACGCACGAGCGGCGGTCGCAGCTGCGACCTCGACCGTCGTTGAAACCGACGCAGCGCGACCGACGACGTCAGTTTCCGCACCGGCAGACGGTGCGACCGTTAAGGGCAAGTTCCGCGTGGCTGTGACCGCCGACGACAAGTACGGCGTGGCGAATGTGGTGCTTTCCATTGACGGTGAGCCTTTCGCGACCGACACCAGGTCGCCTTACTCATTCATCGTAAACAGCCGGTTGATCAGTGCGGGTGTTCACACGTTGTCGGTTGTGGCGACGGATGCGTCGGGCAACAGCTCGAAAGCCGCCACCCGCCGGATCGTGGTCGGCAGTGACACCAACGATACGACCTCGCCCGAGCTGACGATCATCTCCCCGGCCAACGGCTCGCGCGTGTTCGGCACGGTTGAGGTCAAGGTGATCGCCACAGACAATGAGGCGCTATCACGCCTGGAACTCAAAATTGACGGCAAGTCCGAGCGCAGCGACCGCGTCAGCGGCGTCCGCGTCGAGAAGTGCTTCTTTTGGAACACATCCGCTGTCAAGTCCGGCAGCCATACCATTTCGGTGACCGCCACAGACCGTGGAGGGCAAACGGCGACGGAGTCGATCCGCGTGACGAAGTAGAAGCCTGCCTGTCCGCGGGACGCAGGCAGGGTCGAAGGCTGTCTGCCTGCCCGCACCAAGCCTGAGCACCGGACAGACGACGTTATTCGCTGCGAAGTTGGCGTGTCATCAATTGACTGATGGCCTGGGACGGCGACTTGTCCTCGAAAAGCACCTCCCCTATGGCCTGCGTGATCGGCATTTCCACGCCGACGTTGACGGCAAGTTGTAACACGCTGCGGGTGGTCGGGATGCCTTCGATCACCGACGGCGTGGAATCGATGACCTTTTGAACCGGCAGGCCCAGGCCGATCTTCTCACCGGCTGTTCGGTTTCGACCGACGGGCGAAATACACGTCGTGATCAGGTCTCCGACACCGGCCAAGCCCTGAAACGTCTCCGCCCGTGCCCCAAGGGCAACGCCCAGCCGGGTGATCTCCACCAGCCCTCGGGTGATCAACGAAGCCTTGGCGTTGCACCCGCCTTCGATACCGTCGCAGATGCCGGCGGCGATCGCGATGACGTTTTTTGTGGCGCCTGCCAGCTCCACGCCCAGCAGGTCTTCATTCGTATAAATGCGGTAGTTGGGGGTGCTAAGCGCCTGTTGCACGATGACGGCGACGGCTTCATCGTCGGCTGCTGCCACGGCTCCGGCGGGCTTTTGAGCGGCGATTTCGGAGGCGATGTTTGGCCCGGACAGGCAGGCCGGCGGCGACAACGGGGCGAACTGGGCGATGATCTGCGTCGGGCGCAGCAGCGTCCCCACCTCAATCCCCTTGGAGACGCTGACGATCGGCACGCCGTCCGGAACGGCGCCGCCCACGCGCTGCCAAACCCCTCGCAGGTACTGGCAGGGAACGGCTGAGATGATCAGGCGAACGTCTTTGAATGCGACCTCGGCGTCGGCGGTCACGCCCAGCGAATCGGGGAACCGATAGCCGGGAAAGAACCTTTTGTTCTCGCGATCATCGGCCAGCGCTATTGCGTGTTCCTCAAACGCGCTCCACAGGACGACCTCGACGCCTCGGCTCGCCAGCATCATGGCGCACAGGGTTCCCATCGCCCCGTCACCGACAACGGCTGCTCGCTTGATCGGCATGGCTACGGACTTAAGCCAAAGGCGCTGAAGACAAAGCTGTTGATCAAATTGGTGGCGACGGCTGAAGCCAAACCGGCGGTGAGTTCACCTGCGGTGGTCTGGCAGCCGCCGGCCTGCAACAACACGCCAGCCATCGCCAGCGGCGCCAGGCGGCGCAGTACGAAGTTGTCAATCCGTTTGAGCATATCGTGTCATCCTCACTGGGCCAGACAGAGGCAATTCCACGTGGCACCGGCGGCTCTATGTGGCACAGCTCCATGTGGCACCGTCGGCTCTATGTGGCACAGCTCCATGTGGCACAGCTCCATGTGGCACCGGCGACCCGCCGGTGGGGTCCACGCCCGGGCCGATTACCGGCATGCAGCCCCAACCATCATGGCATCGGCCGCCGATCCTCATCCTTCTCCTTCGGTGCCGGTTTTTCAATTGGAACGATCTCGGCTGCCACGTAAACCGGAACCGGATCCACCAATCCCTTCTGCAATCTCTTCTGCGACGCACGAACGCCGACCACGCATCCCAAGAACTGCTCAGCCTTGATGGTCGAACCGGCCGGGATCACAACGTAGCCGATCGTTCGCGCCTTTGGATCGCCGGCATCTACCAGACGATACCGCCGCTGCCCGACCGACGAGAAGAACACGGCACTGCGTCGCAGTTCCCCCTGGACATCAAAACCGCTGGGGATGGGCCGCATGGGTGATTTCGCCTCGGTGCGCAATCGCAACGAAGTCTTGCGCTGTGAGTCGCTGGCCTCGGTGAGCCGGCGCACCGCTTTGACGGCTTGAATGAGGTCGACAACGTTTTTTAACTGGTCGACGCGGATCACAGCATAGCTGCGGGCGAACTCGTCTTCTTGTTGATCCGCGATGTCCTGGTATTGAGCAATGACCGGTTCGAGCTGCCGCTCGAGCAACGGTTTGTCCAACTCCGCCCTCATCGCATCGTCGATGCGGGCGAGCTGCGTACGCCGTGGTGTGGACGGCAGTCTGCCCAGGGGGCTTACCTCCGTCTCCCCACTATTGGCATCATTTTCCACGAGATTGCTGCCAGGCTCACCGTCAGAGGAGGCTCCACGTGGCACCGGCGACCCGCCGGTGGGGGCCTCACCGGGCGAAGGCGCGTCTTTCGACGGCGACGGCGGGCTGTCCAGCTCACGCTCCAGTTTCAGCAGTTGGTCCGGGACGAGCTCGACATATCGGCGGTTGATCCAAAGCGTCGCCCCTCTGGGAGGTTTGATCTTGTAGAAGCCGTCGACCGTCCGGCCTACGATCGTGATCTCCGCGCCTTTCGATAGCTTCGTCACAACGGTGTACTTGTCGCTGTTTAGCCACGATCCTGCGCGAATGCGTACGTTTGTCCCGTTCACAACACCGCGAATGCCGTCCGGCGTGTCGACATATTGATCGGATATCAGGCTGAAAGCATCAGTCGGCGGCAGGATCTCGTACCAATCCCCTTCTTCGCCGACGATGGCCACTCGCGTGCCGGCGCTGAGCTTCATAATCGTATAATGATTAAGGCTCGCACCGCTTCGGACATAGACGTCATCGGCGGTCACCTCGCCCGTCCGTTGCAACGGGACCTTTGGCGGCTGGGCAAAAGCCGCAGATGTCAGAAGCGCCGCCAGAATGCAAGGCACAACGAATCGCACGGCCTTGTTCTCGATCATGGGTCACCTCCGTGTCTTCAAGGTGGGCGCACATATTCTGCATGAGTCTACCGCCGCCTCGGATGGTGTCAACGAGAGGCCCGGCCGCTAAGCTCGACTTTTGCCGTTCTGAGCGACCCTGGAGCAGTAGTTCTTTCTGCGGCGGCAAAGCTCGCGGGAATCAGCAACGCCGAGTCACTCAAGCTCCCAAAACGCTGGGGCATTCAAGCCCCCAAAACGCCGAGTCATTCAAGCCCCCAACGGGGGCGATGGAGTAAAGCCCAAGGCGAGCGCAGCGAGCCCTGGGGTAACGACGCCGCGTCCGTTGAGCCCCGGTAGGGGGCTTGGCCTGTCGCCGGTCCACCCAGGGCTTGCTTCGCTCGCCCTGGGCTATGTTCCGCTACCCCTTCCAGGGGTTTGCCCTCCCGTTTCCGCGTTGGTTGAGTGTTTTCGCTTCTGCCTTGCTTGGGTGCTTTCGTTTCTGCTTTGATTGGGTGTTTCCTGGGGCATGACACACCAAGGTTGATGTCACCAAAAAACATTCGACTTCAGTAAGCCTGAGTGTGCCGGCAAATAGGCCTCCAAAAAACGGCAAAGGTCGAGCTAAGAGCGGGTGTGAGAAACGGGACGAAAAACCGAGCCGCGACCGTGAGGGAGCGGTTTTCCGCGGATGATACCGCACCGCTTCCTTACGGGCGCGGCTCGGATAAGACTTCTCACACACGCTCTAAAACTATCTCAAAACGTGTACCACGGGCAGCTTGCCGTCCGTGCACCGGCGGACAAGCCGCCAGTGGCACACCAACGGTGGTTTTGAGATAGTCTCTAACGCCCGGCACTGCGGTGTGCTACACTCACGCGCCCCCATGAATGGCCGAGTGTCAACTTCGCCGCCGCGTTCCGTCACGGCGGTGTTCGAGGATCAAGTGGCGGTCGAATCCGCGCTGCAGAGCTTTTGCGCCGCGCGGCGCCCGGCCGTTCTGGAAAGCGTCCGTTCCGACGGCGGGAATGGGCGATACACGATTCTGGCCTGCGACCCGGTCGATCAGTTCAGGATGAATCCGGACGAGTCCGGCTGCCCGTTCAAAGCGCTCGGCCGGCGCTGGTCGCGCCGCGTGCCGCTGGTGGACATCGACAGTCGAGTTCCATTCGCGGGCGGCTGGATCGGGTATTTTTCCTATGAGGCGGGGTTACGCACCGAGGGCATCGTGCCGAAAGCGCGTCGCGATTCACCCGTGCCGCTCGCTCACTTCCACCTGTACGACTGCGCCGCCGTCTACGATCACCTGCTCGACCGCTGGTACGCGACGGCTATTGACTGGCCCGACGGAACGTATCCCCACCGCGCCCCAGCCGAGAAACGCATCGATCAGATACGGCGCAGGCTGGCCCGGGCGGCGACCGAAGATCCCCCCGCCGCACCGAGGGCGACGCCCCTGGAACCGGTCCACACGAACATGACGCGCCGGGCGTATTCTCACAAGCTCGCGCGGATAAAGCGCCACATCAAAAACGGTGACGTCTATCAGGTGAACCTGACCCAGCGGTTCACTACGCGCACCGCCGCCGCACCCGTCGATGTCTACCGCCGACTCAGGGCAGTCAACCCGTCTTCGTACGCCGCTTTCCTGCCCTGGGGCGAGGTCGCCGTTATATCTTCGTCGCCGGAGTTGTTCCTTGATCTGCGCGGCGGCCGCGTGGTGACACGCCCCATCAAAGGCACGCGGCCGCGGGTCTGCGACCCGGTCCTCGATCCGATCCGAAAAGACGAATTGCGGCGCAGCGCCAAGGACCGCGCCGAACTGACGATGATTGTTGATTTGCTGCGTAACGATCTTGGCCGGGTATGTGACTACGGGAGCATCCAGGTCACACAAGCCGCGGTGATCGAAACCCATCCGACGGTCTTCCATCTGGTGGGTACCATCGAGGGGGACCTCGCGCCGGATCGCGACTGGGTGGACCTTCTTGTGGCCGCCATGCCCGGCGGTTCGATCACCGGAGCGCCGAAGATTCGCGCGATGCAGATCATCGACGACCTGGAGTCGACGGCCCGGACCGTCTATTGCGGTTCGATCGGATACGTCGGGCTGGACGGCAGCATGTCGCTGAACATCGCCATCCGCACGATGGTGCAGATCGGCCGGACGATTCATCTCTACGCCGGCGGCGGGATCGTCGCCGACAGCGAGGCTGACGCCGAGTACGAGGAGTCGCTGGCCAAGGCCTTGGGCATGATGCGAGCCTTGGACATCGAGGGTGTCGGGTGCCAACCCCAAACCCGCATTGTTCATAAGGAATGCGGCCACGAAGCCACGAGCCTTAGCCTGCACAGTTGACCGCGCCGGAGCCGTTCGTCACCCACAAGGGGTGACGCTACACGAAATCGAGGTTGGCTCTAAAGGCCGCCCAACGAAGGGAACCCCGCCATTTCGGGGCTGACGGACCACCATCCTGTGGATTTCACGGGCTGGAGGCCGGTACCACAGAGGTTTCGGGATGGGCTTATGGCCGTTTTTTTTGCGGCGGGGCGGGATTTGTGTTGACAATTCCATGGCGGTGCGGTAATATCCTGTCGGTTATGGAGAGAATCAGGGTTTCGTTTTCGATACAGATCCATCAGGTAGGTTGTTTTCTGACGATTGATTGATAATCAGGCGGAATATCCGCTCTGCGGCGGTATTTTCCATCCACTTCCTGCGAAACCCCATTCTGATCTCCGAACCATACCTTCTCGGCGTTTTATGCTGTGCAGACCGCAGTTGGATGCGCTGAGAGCTTGACAGGATCGTCGAGTCAGCGATCGGCGCGCGACTGGAGTGGCCAGTGGCCGTTGTGGTTGGCGTGCGGCTGGTGCCGGAAGTGCGGTTCTCGCTGATCGTGCGGTGTCTGTCCTGTGCGGTGTTTTTTTGGCTCCCGAGGAGTTTCGGGACCGTCTGTTCCCCGGCCTAGGCTTTATAGACTTCTTCTAGGCTTCCTGTTATCGGCCGTTGGGGAACGCGAGTTCTGTGTTTCGGGGGCGTGCCCTAAGGGCATGTTTTCCGCTCCCGGACTGCGGGCTGTGTGGTTCGTCGACTACGCTGCTTCGGTCGCGACGTTGGTGTTCCGTCTTCGCAGGCTTGTTCCGGGGGGTGTAAGGTTTGGTGCGGTTAGCACCAGGAGGTATCGCTTATGAGTGTGAGAAAGCTGAGATCGTTGCGATTTCGGGGTTTCACCCTGATTGAGCTGTTGGTCGTGATCGCGATCATCGCGCTGCTGATCTCAATCTTGCTGCCGAGTTTGTCTCGCGCGCGAGAGTTGAGCAAGCGTCTGGTGTGCGCGGCCAACGTCAAGGGTATCGGCACGTCGATGAAGATCTACGCCAACGACAACGCTGAGAGGTGGACGGTCCCCGGTTACTCGAAGGCACTTCTGGCTAACAACGAGAGTGTCGAGTATGTCTCCAACGACACTGGCACCGCCGGCGGAGTGGGTGACCCGGACGATCCTGAGCGGCGTCGTAACCAGACCACCAAGGACAGTGAACCAGGCAAATCCGACGGCTCGACGAAAATGTCAGTCACGCGGTCTTTCTGGATGTTGGTGCGAACCGGCGACACGACGGTCAAGCAGTTCATTTGCCCAAGCAGCTCCGACAACCCGGACGAAACGGAGGAAATCGACCTCTATTACGACTTTGAGACGTACGAGAATGTCAGCTTTGGATTCCTCGTCCCGTTCGGTCCGGCGGACACCAAGGCGCGTGAGGGTGCCGACAACCGACTCCCGATGGCGTCTGACAAGGGGCCGTTCTACTACCGCGAGTCAGCGCCCATTGAGTTCCGCAACCGTAATCTCGACCCTGACAGCTCGCCGCGCGAGTGGCGGTTCTGCAATTCGCCCAACCACGGCAGTTTGGGGTCCGGCGAGGGGCAGAACGTCCTTTTCTCCGACGGTCACGCGAACTTCCAGAAGACGCCGATCGTCGGCATCGACCGTGACAACATCTTCACTCTGATGACAGATGACGCGTCGGAGATAGGTCGCTGGTTTGGCGACATCCCCAAAGGCAAGGTTTACCCTGACGGACCGTACCCTGGGATGAAGACATTCGGCGAGAAGTTGAACGACCATGCGTCGACCGACTCGTTGATCTATCCGTAAGCAAGTCAAGTTTAGCTTGACGAGTATCTGCGAGACGGCGGGTGAACGTACCTGCCGTCTCGTTTTTGTTTGCCAGGCATGCGATGTGTGTTAAAGGTACAAGTTCCTCTGCGGACCGCGGTGACCGAAACCACACGCCAATGGCAAGGGCGCTCGCTGCGAGGGACCGGTGTGAACAGAAATCGCCGTGGTGGGTCCATTTTCCGCGTGGGATGTCTGCTCACAGTCGGGGGCAGGCAACCGGCGCTGATCGTGATTGATACAAATTGGAGAGAGTCAATGGCGGAATCATGGGGATTGCGAGAACCGTTGCGGTGTTACGCGGGGGTTTTTCTTGCCGCTGCGATAGTGGCACACCCGGTGTCGGCTCAGTTGAACTATGTGGATTCGTCCGCCGGGCTGGAAACGCCGCGCATGGAGGGGGGACGGACGGAACTGGAGATCGGCGACGTTAACGGCGACGGACACGTGGACATCGTGTCCATCGGCGATCACGGTTCGCCACACATTAACTCGCCGCAGCACGGGGTGATGGTCTGGTTCGGGGACGGGGCCGGAAGCTGGTCCGTCTTTCAAGACGGCAACTTCGGCTATGGCGGGGTCGCGCTGGGGGACGTCAACGGCGACGGGCTTATCGACGTTGGTTACGGCATGCACCACAACTACTCCGGCAACGACTTCGGCGATCAGATTCTGGAGGTGGCGCTGGGTGACGGCACGGGCAGGGATTGGACGCCGTGGGACGACGGGTTGGCCTCTAACGGCGAAGACTGGGGGATGTTCGCAACCGACTTCGCCGACGTGGACAACGACGGCGATCTGGACGTCGGGTCGATCTCGTTCGGTTGTTGCGCCGGGCTTCACGTCTACCTCAACAACGGCGACGGAACCTGGACGCAAAGCTGGGGATTCCTCGGTGGAAACTCGAGCATGACTTTCGACTTCGCAGACGTCAACAGCGACGGCTTTGTCGACTTCGCCTGTTCGCACGGCTCGGGAACCGTGTATCTGGGTGACGGTGAGGGCGGCTTCGCCCTGGGCGACGGGAATCTGCCGTTGCCGACTTTGCGCCGTGGGACTTCGCTGGGCGACGTCAACGACGACGGCCGCGATGATCTGGCGTTCGTCACCGGCAATCGCGGCTTGGCCGTGTGGTCCTGGAGGGCACCGAACACCTGGGTGGACCTTTCCGGATCGTTGCCGGCAAGCGGCAGTTTCGACTTGACGCAGATCGCGGACATGAACAAGGACGGGCACGGCGACGTCGTTGCGTTTCGTGATGACGCGATTCTGGTTTATGCGGGCGATGGTGCGGGCCACTGGGAGCAAGTCGCCTCCGTGCCGACGCGGCCCAACACCTGTGACTACTCCGCAATGCGGGTCGGCGGCGACGTGGATCATAACGGGTATCCCGATTTCGCTGTTGTCGCCGAGGAGGACTGTCGGCCACTTGTCGGCGGAACGAACCGGCCCCGACTATACCGCGAGGACTCCAGACCGCGCAAGCTGGAGGTTTATCCTGTGAAGCCTCGCGGTGGGGAGACGATAGTGGCCGGCTCGGTGCAGTTTTTGGACTGGACGGCAGCAGTGCCCAGCGCGCCGCAGAAGGCGGGCATCGTCCGAATCGAGTTGTCGCTATTCGGTCCGTACGGGCCTTGGAACACCATCGCGAAGGACATCTCGAACAACGGGCGGTTCCAGTGGCGTCTGCCCAAGAGGCTGCCGGACTCGGACACGTGCTATCTGCGTTACACGCTGATTGCCAAAGGTGAGTCAGCACGAGCGGTGACGCCGCAGCCGTTTACCGTCGTCTCACCGCGCGGGCCCCGGTTCGCGGACTTCGATGGCAACGGTCGGGTGGATATGGTGGACGTGTGGCGGTTTCAGCAGTGTTTCACCGGTCCCGGTGGCGGCCCCATCGGCCCGGAGTGCAACGCGGGCGACCACGACGGCGACGGGGATATCGACCTGACCGACTACGCCGAGTTCCACGAGGTGTTTACGGGACCGTGACCTCGGCCGTGGGTGCGGGTGTCGGTCGTACAGTCCCGCGGGTTCAAGGGGCCTGGGCCACGCCCGTAAGATCGATCAAAGACCGTATCAGCAGCGGGTGCCCCGTCCATCGCGTAGCGACGGGTGGGGGACGGATGTGGGAATAGCGAATAGCGAATGGCGAATAACGAATTAAGAATGAACTGACCACTCTCGCGTGAGGGTTCATCTCCCATTCATCATCCTTCCGCCTTCATCATCCTTCATCCTTCATCCTTCATCCTTCATCCCTCATCCCTCCGTGCGTTCCGTCCCCCGCCCTTCGCCTAAGGGCGAAGGACGGGGCACACCCTTTTGCTACGTGGTGGCGATAGAAAAGAGACCGTTCCCTTTTTCCGTTCAGTCGGATTCGGCGTCCATCAGGGCCGAGGTGACGCCTGCGACCAGATCGTCGAAGTCTCGGGGGGGGGTGGTGCGCAGGTCGAAGCAGACGGCCTCATCGCGGATACGGGCGATGACCGGGACTTCGGAATCCCGCAGCGCCTTGAGCGCGGCGTCGGCACCCAAACACGACGGACGCCATTGCACCACGACAGTATCCAGCGCCTTGGCCGGCAACGAACCGCCGCCCGCGTAAGCCACGTCTGAACACACATAGAAGTGCTCATCCGGCAGAGTGTTTTCTAGCCGCTGCGACAGTTCATTGGCGCGCTGGGCCAACGTGTCCGTCGAAGCGGCCAGCATGGACAACCCCGGGATGTTGGTCATTGCGTCTTGCGGATCGACGTAATGCCTCAGCGTTGCTTCCAGGGCGGCCAGGGTTAGTTTGCCCACACGGTGAGTCCGCATCAGCGGGTTTGATTCAATCCTTCGGATCAGGTCGGCCCGGCCCACGATCACGCCGCACTGAGGCCCGCCCAGGAGCTTATCACCGGAAAAACACACCAGATCGGCGCCGATGTGGATCGAGCGGCGAACGTAAGGCTCCGCCGGCAGGCCGTGATCGGTCAGATCAAACATCGCCCCGCTGCCGAGGTCGTGAACGGCCAGCAGATCAAACCGGCGGGCCAAAGTCACCATTTCGTCAAGCGGCGTCTCCTCGGTGAACCCCACCACGCGGAAGTTGCTGGTGTGAACGCACATCAGGATCGCGGTCCGGTCGTTGATCTCGCTTTCGTAGTCGCCAATGCGCGTTCGATTGGTCGTGCCGACCTCGCAAAGGACGGCTCCACTGGCGGCCATGACGTCCGGCAGGCGATAGCTGCCGCCGATTTCGATGAGTTGACCACGCGATACTATCACCTCACGGTCCTTTGCCAGTGCTGTGAGGATCAGCAGAGTTGCAGCAGCGTTGTTGTTCATTACGGTTGCCGACTGGGCGCCGGTGATCTGGGCGAGAGTCTGAACAACGTGACTGACACGCCGACCCCGGCCTCCGGCCTGAAGATCATATTCAAGGTTGCAGTAGCCCGACGCGGTCTCGACGATGGCGTCGACGGCGGCTTCACACAGGGGAGCTCGTCCAAGCCCAGTGTGCAAAACGATCCCCGTGGCGTTGATCACCCGTCGCAGCGAGGGCGTCGCCCGCCGGGTCAGTTCCTCCTCGGCGATCCCCAGCAGATCGGTGATCTCGACTGGGCGGTCGATCTTGCCGGAACGGATCGCCCCCCGAATCTGCTCGACGGCCGCCCGCAGGGCTGCGATCACCAGGGTGCGAGGCAGGGCCTGCGTCCACGCCCGGACCTCCTCGTGCTCGAGCAGGGCGTCAATCGAAGGGAGTGACCGGAGAATCTGCTGCGTTCGCGGCGTCATGCGTTGGACTCGCCGGCGAGGACGCGGCGATCCTCGACGCGCCTGGTGAAGCCAATCCGATCCAGATACTCCAGGTAAGGCACGCAATACTTGCGGCTGGATGTGAGCGCCTCGCGTACGTTGGCAACCGTGGCGTCGCCGCCGGAGTTGATCAGATCGGCGACGATCTCGCGTAACCGGCGTTCAGATTCAACTGACAGGCAGATGTCACCGTCTATTCGCACCAACTGCTCGATCGCGACGGCCAACCGCGCCAGCCGGTCAATGCGTTTGCGGTCCAGCTTGGGGGGGGCGATCATGCTGTCGAGCGTGGGCGGCGAGAATCCACCGGCTGAAATCCGCTCGACTATATCAGCCAGAATCTTCTCGTCGGCGGCGGTCAGCCTCGGCGCGAACTGCGGCAGGCACACAAATGATCCGATGAGCTTGAGCTTCTTTTGCCGCAGCATATCATCGAATATGGCGCGGGCGACGGTCTTGTCGGTGCCGCGCTCCAGCCAACCGATAACCGAATCAACTGGTCGTCCTGGTTCCTCCGGTTGGCTGCGGTGATATCGCTCGAGCCTCCTTACCAGGCGGTTCTCGACATCATGCATCGCAGCCGGCACACACCGGGTGGATGTGCCTGGAAGCGCCACCCATCGCGCGTCGGCGATCAGACGCTCGTACACCGCTGGCAAATCGGCAACTTCGATCCCCGTGGCGGCACATGTGTGCAGGTCGGACGGCTTCGCGAAACCGCACGGTCGCAACGCTTCTTCCAAGCGATCCGCATCGTCACCGGTCTTAAGTCGCTCAAGCGAAGTGCATTCCGCATCGGCACTGCGTCGCCTGCGTCGCCCGACGGGTCGAAGCATCACGCCGCCACCCATCGTCCGCACCGCGTTCTCCTCGCGAATGATGAACCGTTGCCCGTAAGTCGCCACCAGCGGCTGCCCGCTGCGCAACTGTGCGTATCCGGATTGCCCGGGCGACAAGACCCTCTCATTCAGCAATACCACTCGCACCGGCACTTCGGTCGTACCGATGCACAGTCGAACCGTTTGGGCTGAGCGCACCCCGCGCGGGTGGGTCCCTAAGACCTGAAGGTGAACGTCGAGCATGTGCGAGGGTTGCAGGTAGCCGGGGGTCGCCAACTCCTCGCCGCGCCCGATGGACCGGCGGTCTACACCGATGATGTTGACGCCCGCCCGCTGCCCGCCTTCGAGATGCTCCAGGTTGAGGCCATAGGCTTGAAGATCCCGAACACGACAACTCTGTCCCCCAGGCCACAGCTTCAGCGTGTTGCCGGACGACACCCGCCCCCGAAGCACCGAACCGGTTACCACGGTGCCCCGACCCTGGATCGTAAACACGCGGTCGATGGCCATACGAAATGGGGCCTTTGTGGATGATCCGGCGACATCGCCGGCCGCGGCCGCGATAGCAGTGCGAAGCTGATCGATCCCATCGCCGGTGATTGAAGAAACCGGAACGATTTCGGCGTCGGCAAGCGACGTGGTCGATAGTAACTCGCGCACGTCCTCGACGACCAGTTCCACCATGTCCGCATCCACGGTGTCGATCTTGGTGACGGCGATCACCGCTCGTCTGACCCCGAGCAGGTCGAGTATCTCAACGTGCTCGATCGTTTGTGGCATGACAGCGTCGTCCGCTGCCACCACGATCAGGGCCACGTCGATCGCGGTCGCCCCCGCGACCATGGTCCTGACGAACCGCTCGTGCCCGGGCACGTCCACGATCCCGAACTGCGTGTCGCCGATGGTCAACTCGGCGAAGCCCAGTTCGATGGTCATGCCGCGGCGCTTTTCCTCCGGCAGGCGGTCGGTATCGGTGCCGGTCAGGGCCAGCACGAGGGCGGTCTTGCCGTGGTCGATGTGCCCGGCGGTGCCGAGGATCAGGTGGCGTGGCGAACCAGTGGGGTCTGTATTCGATTGGATCGATTCATCAACCATCTCGTTGATTATCGAGCGGATCGGCGCCGCCGCAAGCGCACCGTCCAGCGTCCTGGGGAGCGCCTGGGTGCCCCGCTCATCGCGTAGCGATGGGTGGGGGACGCGCAGAATGTCGAATGCAGAATGCTGAAATCCCAGACTCGCTCCCGCGCTTCATTCTTCATTCAGCATTCTTCATTCAGCATTCCCCCTCCGTCCCACGCCCTTCGCCCAAGGGCGAAGAACGGGGCACCCGCGCAGAGGTAGGGCAGGACGAGCGCAGCGAGACCTGCCGCGACCTGACGTGGTTCACCAATGTGGGCTACCTGGCCGGTTGCCGCTCGATAGGTCGGCCACGCTTGATCACGGTACGAACGCAGTTTCGCCCCGGTTCGTACATCCAGCGTGCGTGATTTGGGACGTCGAGTACGACCAGATCGGCCTGCATGCCGACCGCGATCGCCCCGATGCGGTCTTGTCGCCGGATGGCCGCCGCTGCGTTGGCGGTCGCCGCGACGATCGACTCGATCGGCGTCATACGCATCTGCACGCAGGCGATGTGCATCACCAGCGGCAGCGACTCAACCATCGCTGAGCCTGGGTTGTAGTCCGTGGCCAAGGCCACCGGCAGACCGGCGTCGATCAGCTTGCGGGCGGGGGCTTGCTCCACGCCCAGGAAAAACGAGCATCCGGGCAACAAGACGGCCACCGTCCCTGCGGATTTCATGGCCTCGATGCCTTGCTCGTTGATGCGTTCGAGGTGGTCCGCCGAGACGGCCCCCACCTCACCCGCCAGCGCCGAAGCCCCCATCTGGGTGATCTGATCTGCGTGAAGTTTGGGTCTGAGGCCGAACCTTGCAGCAGTAGCCAGCACGCGTCTTGACCGATCCACATCGAACGCGGTCCGTTCGGTGAAGACGTCGCAGAACTCGGCCAAGGTTTCGTCGCGGATTTGTTCCAGCACCGCCGGGTCGAACATGGTGTCCAGATACTCGTCCGGGCGATCCGCGAACTCGCGCGGCGTCGTGTGGGCAGCCAGATACGTGGCGACCAGTTCGATCGGCTGCATGGAACAAAGCTCTTTAACCGCCCTGAGCATCTTCAGCTCATGCTCGACGGCCAGCCCGTACCCGCTCTTGATCTCGACGGTGGTCACGCCGTTGCCCAGCATCCGCTCCAGACGCGGCAGGGCCAGAGACGCCAGATCGTCCACCGATGCCGCACGCACCGCATCAACGGTAAGACGAATCCCCCCGCCCGACTCGGCGATCTCGGCGTAGCTGCGCCCCTCGATCCGCTGGACGAACTCGCCCTCGCGCGTGCCCGCGAACACCGTGTGCGTATGACAATCAACAAGCCCCGGCAACACGCACCCGCCACACGCGTCGAGCAATTGACAGCCGCCGGGTGCCTTCAACTGCGCTTCATGTCCGAACCAGGCGATCCGTTCCCCGTCCACCAGGACGGCCGCGTCTTGGATCAAGTGAAGTTCATCCATCCCCCGCGCAGTCACCGGCCCAGCCGGCACCACGACCAACTCACCGATATTCCGAATAGCAAGCATCAGACGCTCTCTCGTTGTCTTCGCGCCGAACGCATCCGAACAGAGCCCGTGATGGCACCGAACAGGAACTCACGGTTGCTTCACGGCGGTTCGACGATCCGGTCAGGACGGTACATCAGCTTCGCACCGTTGACCAGCCCGGACGCCCGGCCGACAGCGATTCCGTAAGTATGTTCCGTGGGCGTTGTGGGACAAGGGGTTACGCTCGGATTAGGGGAGGAGCAAGTTCGCGATAGGGTTTTAGGGTCGGTTTGGGCGGGGAGGCCCCGGCCTCAGC
>Ga0114922_10002217_pt1 | contig 18326 bp, 11 predicted proteins | sample AartaG_FD_100975 | JGI IMG/M metagenome (GOLD analysis project Ga0114922, IMG submission 100975) | Deep subsurface microbial communities from Aarhus Bay to uncover new lineages of life (NeLLi) - Aarhus_00045 metaG | ecosystem: Environmental > Aquatic > Marine > Oceanic > Sediment | place...
GCCGGTCATCCTGGAGCGCTCGCTCGGTCAGGGGCGCGTGGTCTTCCTGGCGGGCGAGTTCGGCATCGGGCTGCCGGCGAACTACGACAACGAGGTGAGGGGCCGCGAGGTCCGCGTGTTGCCTTCGGAGCTGTCCATCGCGCACGTCACCGTGATGGACGCCCTCCTGGACGAGCTTTGCCCTGGCAGGGCCTCCCTCATCAGGCAGGCGCCGGCTGGCAAGGACCTGGAGGTCGCTGCGATGCGCAACGCGGCCGGGGATGTAGTGCTGTTCGCCATCAACTGGGAGGGCGAGCCGCTGACCTGCGAGGTGGCGCTGCCGGAGGGCTGCGCGGCTCAGGGCGCGGGCTTCTCCCTTGAGAGCACGGGCGCCGTCTCCGAGGCGCAGGCCGAGGCGCGCCAGGAGGCCGGGGAGCTGCGCTTGAGCCTCGATCTCGAGGGCCAGGAGGCGCGCGTCCTCAGATTCGCCGCCGAGTGAGGCGCACGCGGGCCACCCACGCATGCGCTTGCCTCGTTGACAAGGCCGACCGTGTACCATATAATAGTCGCGCACAGCCGTCCGTAGTTGGAAGGGAGCGCTTCCGCATGACCAGGACGAGCGGGTTGCGCGCACGCGTGTCGGTGTACGCTCTCATCTGCTGTGGCGTACTGCTCTGCGCGTGCGCGACGGCACAGGATGACCTCGATGACTTCACGCAGGCGATGAAGCTCTTCGAGGAGGTCTCCTACAGCCAGGCGATCAGCAAGCTGGAGGCCATCGTGCAGGCCACCCCCGACCGGGAGCCCGCCTGGTACTACCTGGGCGTGGCGAAGCTGCGCACCGGTGACTACCAGGGCGCACTGGAGGCCCTGCTCAAGGCCGCTGACCTGCGCACCGGCCGGCCGGGCATCTACCTGCACATCGGCGAGATATACGAGGCCCAGGGCGCATACGAGGAGGCCATCCGCGCCTATCAGGACGAGCTCCGGCATCGAGAGCGCGAGAACGTGGCTGAAGCCTTCAACGCGATCGGCCGAGTCTACTACTATGCCGGCCGCTACAAGGACGCCCTCGAGAGCCTGGAGCAGGCCGTGGCCGACGACGAGAACTATGTCGAGGCCATCTTCAACAGGGGGCGCTGCGAGTACCAGTTGGCCAACTACAAGCGCGCCCTGAAGCACTTCACCCGCGCCTCGAACACCCTCAAGGAGTACGACAGGCTCGAGGCTCGACTGGAGGAGATCGAGAAGATAGAGGACCGCAGGGAGCTGACCCCGGCCGAGGAACGCCGCAAGCAGCAGACGCTCGAGGACCTTGCGCAGAAGTACGGCCGGGCACAGCAGTTCGTCATCGAGCTTGGCCTGCGCCCGACGCTAAACATCAGCATGGGCGACGCGGCCGACGCCAACAAGGAGTGGGCCCGCGCGCGCAATGCCTATCGCCACGCCCTCAATCCCGATGAGCAGGGCCACCTCAACGATCCGGTGGCGCACACCAGAATCAGCCTCGCCTTGCTCCACGAGGCCCAGGAGGCCTTCAATGAGTACGGCCTGCTCTTCAAGGCCGTGTCTATCATCGAGCAGGCGATAGCGAAAGCGGAAGAGGCGATCGGCTACGACGACACTTACGCGCCCGGCTATGAGTGTCTGGGAGAGATCTACGCCTTCCAGGCGGCCACCTATATCTCCGACCCCGAGCGCGAGATCGAGTCGCACTCCGCTGAGGATGCGGTGGCGCAATTCGATGCGGCCATTGCCAACGACGAGAACTACATCCAGGCCCTTCTGCAACGAGCAAGCATCTTCATTGCCCTCGACAATCCCGACAAGGCAATGGCTGATGTGGAAACGGCGCTCGATCTCAACCCTCGCGACCCCGAGCTGTACGCAGCCCTCGCTACGGCCCAGGTCGTCAGCGAACAGTACCAGGAGGCCATCAAGAGCGCGCAGACCGCGCTGCTGCTCGACCCCGGTAATGCCCAGGCTCACAATGCCGCCGGGCTTGCCCACTACTACCTGAGCGAACTTGGCCTGGCCACCGAGCACTTCACCCGCGCAGTCGAGGCCGACCCCAGGCAGCACCAGTCCTACACCAACCTCGGCAACGCCTTCTTCCAGATGGGCTCCTGGCACCGGGCCCGAGTGCAGTACGAGAAAGCCCTCGAAATCATCCCCAAGCCGGCGATAGCCAACACCGCCTACCAGCGCAGCTATCTGCTCTATCTCGTCGCGCGCACCTGTCACTACACGGGGATGTACAAGAAGGAAGTTGAGGCCCTCAATGAGGCCCTCACTCTGGATGCGGCCTACATTGACGCGCTGGTGCAACTGGCCGAGGCCTACCTCGAACTCGGCGACTTCCGCGCCGCGGAAACGGACCTCCAGATCGCCATCCAGAAGACATCCGACACCGAGATCCGGGCGACCGTCTACGTGCAGTTGGGTGCCCTGTACGAGCGAGAGGGAAGGCCGCACCAGGCCCTGACCGCCTACGGCATGGCCAAGGCCCTGGACCAGGACAACGTCGAGGCCAAGGAGGCACTGGAACGACTGCGGGCGAGCTGACACCGTCGGTGCGAGGCTTCGCAGGCAGCCGCGCCCGCGTGTCTCGCCACCGGTGGGATGCGGCGGCGGTCGCGGCGTGTCTGCTGGCCCTTGCGCTCCACCCGGCAGCGGCCCAGGGCCCTGCCCCGCGCAAGTTCCAGTTCGACAACGGCCTGCGGGTAGTCTTTCAAAGCAACGAGACGACGCAGACCATCGTGCTGTGCGCCTTCGTGCGCGTCACAGCCCTTCACGAGGTTCGGCAGGGAATCGGGATACGCCCCCTGACCCAGCGGATGTTGGGCCGTGCCAACGGCCTGGAGGCTGACCTTCAGCGAGCGGCGGCGCGCATTGACGTTGCGACAGCGCCCGACTACGTCGAAGTCGTCATTGCCGCGCCGGTTGAGGCGTTCTCAGATTGCGCCAGGATCCTGGGACAGGTCCTCTACGCCCCGCAGCTAGACGCGGTGGCCCTGGAGACCGAGCGCGCCAGGGTGCTACGGGGCATAGCCGCACGCGGGGAACTGCCCACAACTGTCGCGCTGGATGCCATTTACGAGCGACTCTGTCCGGGCCTCGCCGCCGCGCAGAGCGGGCTCGGAGATGTGCGCGCCGTGGTCGGGCTTACGCTGGAGCAGATCGAGGGCTTTCACGCCACCCACTATCTGCCGAACTGCACCGTGATCTCGGTCAGTGGGGGTACGACCGCCGAGGAGTGCCGTCAGGTCCTGGCGGGGGCGATGGCCGACCTGCTGCCGGGGGGAAGGCCCCGGGAGCCGGCGCCGGCCCTGCCAGCCGAAGGTCCGGCTCAGGTGCAGTTGGACTGGCCGGGCGCAAGCGGGGTCTACGCTGCGGGAGGTCGCGCCGTAAGTCTCACCTCCCCGGCCTATCCGGCGGCGGCGGTCGCGATGGCCCTGCTGGGCTCGGGAATGGACGCGCGGCTGTATAAGGCCCTGCGGCGCGACCAGGCGCTGGCCTACACTATTGTCACGGACATCACGCCCTCGGTCATCGCGCCGAGCGCGACAGTGCTGGTGACCTGCGACGGCGACAAGCTCGCCCAGGTCGCCCGCGTGGTGGAGCGCGAGATCGAGCGCCTCATGACCAGACCGCCTGCGGATCAGGAGCTGCGGCGCGCCAAGCGGTACCTGCTGGGCAGCCACGCGTTGCGCCACCAGCGCAATCGCGACATAGCCCACTATCTTGGGGTCTTCGAGCTGTTGGGGGGCGCGCCGGGCTACAGGCTGGACACGCTGCTGTCGGGGAAAATCGCCGCCGTCAGCGCCGAGGCGGTGCGGGATGCGACGGCGATGATATTCGAGCAGATGGTCGCGGTGCGCCTGGGGGGCCCGCCCGTCGGGCAGTAGAGCGTGACGCCCGCGGCACCCTGGGGGGGGCCGCAGGTGCGCTGACCTTGGGCCGTTGCGGTCGTTGGCTGTCCTTCGCTGTAGTGTGCTGTCGTTCGCTGCCGTGTTGGAGGGAAGCGTATGCGATACAAGCAATTCTGCCTGCTCGTGACTGTGGCGCTTATGTCGCTCTCGGCCGCCGCTCAGGAGGGCGTCTGGTTGCCGCGCTACGACACCGACAATAGCGGCGTGAGTCCGGCGACCGTGGACCTGCCGGCTATCCTGCGCTGGAAGCACACGATTGCTGATGCGGAGGAGGCAACTGCGGTGGCCACGCTGGCAGTGGGGCCTGAGATGGTGTACGTTCCGCTGGCTTCGACCATCTACGGTCTCGACCGCAGGACCGGGGAGTGCCTCTGGCAGCGGGAGGTCGGGGCGGAGGTCTACTCGAGCCCCGCCCTGTTTGACGGCACGCTGTATTTCGGCTCGCGCGACAACAACTTGTGGGCCTTGAGTGCTGAGTCCGGCGAGGTAGAATGGCGCTATCCGATGGATGCCCCGGTGGACTGCGCGCCTGTCATCGTTGATGGCGTCGCCTACTTCGGGTCGGACGACAATCGGCTCATGGCTTTGGACCTGGCGACGCGCAAGCCGCTCTGGCAGTTTCAAACGCGTGGAGACATCAAGAGCACCCCGCTGGTCTACCGGGATGTCGTGGTGGTCGGCTCCCAGGACCGGCACATCTACTGCCTCAATAAGCAGGGCCGCATTATGTGGTCCAAGAGCGTCTCCGAGCGGGCCTTCTTTGCTGCTCCCACCGCCGAGCGTGGCAAGGTCATCTACGGCTGCGGCAAGGAGGTCATAGCGCGAGATCTGAACACCGGCCGGCGCATCTGGCGCTTCAAGGCCGCTGATCTGGTGACGGGTGCTCCCTGCGTTCTGGGGGCGACGGTCTACGTGGGCACCCGAGGCGGCGCGCTCTACGGCATTGACGCCGGCAGCGGCCGGGCCATCTGGAAGTATCCCGCCGAGGGTGTTACCGATCCGATCATCTCCTCCCCCGTGGTGGTGGGCGACCTGATAGTCTTCAGGGCCGGCCCCAGGCAGGTGCTCGCCGTGACCCTCCAGGGCGAGCACCATTGGAGCTATACCTTGCCCAAGCCGCCGGAGAAGGAGACGCAGATCGCGCCGACGCCGGGCGGCCTCGACATCATCCCCGGCATGGAAGAGGCGGAAGCGATGGGCGAGGCCGCCGAGCCGTACGCCGAAGCGCCCCCCGAGGCTGGGCCCGAGGAAGCGGTGGGGGCGGAGGAGCCAGGGGAACGCCGTGAGAGGAGGACCACCGAACGGGAGATCATCTTCGAGAACGATGTGGACCCGGCCGTCGCCGTCTCCGACAACACCCTGTATGTGATCGGCGATGATGGCATCGTCTACGCCTTCGACTCCCTGGCCCCCGACAATGTCCCGCCCGATATTGCCGAGCCTCTGCTCGAAGTCCCCGGCAAGGGGCGCACGCGGATGAACTTCACTCCCGCACTTGCCGACGAAGACGATTTTGAGGGACGCTACGCCGATGAGATCGCTGTGCCAGGCACGCCGCCCATCTTCCTCTCCCTGCTGGTCGGTGACGAGGGCTGCGGGGTGGACCCCGATCAGGTGAAGACCACTTTGAACGGTGAGGAAGTGGAGTGCACCTACGACGCCACCGAGGGGATCGTGTGGTGGATCTACGACCCGCGCGGCGCGGCAGCCAACCTCAGCAACGGGGTGAAGACCCTGGTCTTTGAGGCGAGCGACTGGCGGGGCAACCGAGCCGCAAAGGTGGTCACACTCACCGTTGACAACAAGCTGCCGCCGCCTGCTCCGCCCAAGCCCAAGCGCCCTGAGCGGCCGGAAGGCGCGGAGGGGATGGAGGGCTGGGAGGAAGCGCCACCCGAGGAGCCGCCCGGGTAGACGGTCAACGAGCAAGACGCCCTCGAAGGGGGTCATCGTATGGGCCAGGCTATCGTGACGGTGCTGGTGCTGATCGCCGTCGTGGTGTACGCCGTTTTCTTCGCCTTCTGGAACCAGGACTTTGTGCATGTGATCGGCTTCCAGTGGGGCGGGCAGGACACCGGACAGGACATGCAGGTGGCGGTCCTGCCGCTGCTGGGGCTTGCGGTCGGTGCGGTGGTGATGGCCCTCAGTCTCTGGGCGCCGTGGGCGGCGATCAAACGCGCCGCGGTGACGGCCCAGGGCCAGCTTGCCCTGGAGAAGAAGAGGTCGAATGACCGCGCCAAGAAAGCTGACGCGCTCAGTAAGCAACTCAAGCAGCTCAAGGCTGAACTCGCCGAGGGAAAAGGAACGCAGGAGAGCACCTCAACAGACAGCGCGTCGGAGCAGAGCTAGAGACCTGCGCAAACGGCAGTGGCCAGTAGCGAGTGGCGAGTAACGGCCTGCGACCCGGCGTGCCGACCGCCTTGTCTTTGCTGTTACTCGCTACTCGCTACTGACGTTTTCTTTTCTCGCCACTCGCTATTCGGCACTCGCTACTGTCCTTCCGAATCCACAGATGCCACCCGAGCGTAGCAGAGGAGCTGAGGCCTGGCTGCTCCTGAACGCCAGCGGGCTCACCCCCCGGCGGCAGATGTTGCTGCTTGAGGCCTTTGAGAGCCCGGAGGCGGTCTTCGGGGCCAGTAACGAGCAGCTCCACAGCGTCGAGGGCATAAGGGGCCTCCACGTGAGCAAGCTGCGTGAGGCGGAGGCCGCGGTGGACGTAGGCGCCATCGTTGACCGGCTCGCCGAACTCCAGGCCCAGATAGTGACCATCCGCGACGAGGCCTACCCGAAGCTGCTCAAGGAGATCTACGACCCGCCGCCGGTGTTGTTCGTGCATGGCACGCTGGAGCGGCGCGATGACTTGGCGGTTGGCATCGTCGGGACGCGCAAGCGCACTCCCTACGGCGAGATGGTCGCCGAGAAGCTGGCGGGCGAGCTGGTGCGGCGAGGCTTCACCATCGTGAGCGGCCTGGCCATGGGGATAGATGCCGACGCCCATCGCGGCGCGCTCGAGGCCGGCGGCCGCACCATCGGTGTGCTGGCCTGCGGCATAGATGTCAACTACCCGAGCGTACACGCCGGGCTCAAGGATGAGATAGCAGCCTCCGGCGCCGTCGTCACGGAGCTTGCGCTCGGCACGAGGCCCGCGCGCGAGCGCTTCCCCGCGCGCAATCGCATCATCAGCGGCATCGCGCTCGGTGTGGTCGTTGTCGAGGCGCCCACCAAGAGCGGCGCGCTGATAACCGCGCGCCTCGCCGCCGAGCAGGGCCGCGAGGCCTTCGCGATCCCCGGCAACGTCACCAGCCCTGAGAGCCGAGGCTGCCACGCTCTCATTCGCGACGGCGCGACGCTGGTGGAGGTCGCCGAGGACGTAGTCGAGGGCCTGGGCATAATGCTCAAGGCCGTTCCCGAGCGCGAGCCGCAGCAGGAGCGTCAGCGCAAGCTGGACGAGCTCCCCGCCGACCAACTGCGCGTCCTGGAGCGCCTCACGCACCAGCCGCGCAACGTGGACGATGTGATCGCGGAGCTTGAGGTACCGCCGGCTCAGGTGACCTCGGCGCTGATGCTGCTGGAGGTCAAGGGCCTGGTGCGCCGCTTCCCGGGCAATCAGTTCATGCGCATATAGCGCTTCGCGTACCTGCGCCCGAAGGGCGCTGCTGGCGAAGCCTGCTGCTCGCATCGAGGCTAACATCGTGTCTGCCAAGAAAGCGATAATCGTCGAGTCGCCCACCAAGACCCGCACCCTTGAGCGATTCCTGGGTAAGGAATACGAGCTGCTCGCCTCTATGGGCCACGTGAGAGACCTGCCCGAGGACGAGATGGGCGTGGACATGGAGGGCGACTTCGAGCCCAAGTACACCGTCCTCCCCAGGCAACGCAAGACCCTCAGCAAGCTGAAGAAGGCGCTCGCCAAGGTGGATGAGGTCTACCTGGCGATGGACCCCGACCGCGAGGGCGAGGCCATCGCCTGGCACCTGGTCGAGGCGCTGGGGCTGGACGGCGCCCGCCGCATTCAGTTCAACGAGATCACCGAGCAGGCGGTGCTGGAGGCGCTGGAGCATCCCGGCGAGATTGATGTGGACCGCGTCGAGGCCCAGCAGGCTCGCCGCTTGCTCGACCGCCTCGTCGGTTACATGCTCAGCCCGATTCTGTGGCGCAAGATCGGCAGCGGCCGAGGCCGCGGGAAATCGGCGCTCAGCGCCGGGCGCGTGCAGTCGGTCGCCTTGCTGCTCATCTGCGACCGCGAGAAGGAGCGCGCGGCCTTTGAGCCCGAGGAGTACTGGTCAATCACTGCCCTGCTCACCCCCGGCGGCGAGGAGAATCAGTTCGAGGCCGAGCTCAAGACCCGCGACGGCGAAGACCTGGCCCTCCCCGACGAGGAGACGGTCAAACCCATCGTTGAGGACCTCCAGGACGCTCAGTACCGCGTCGCCAAGATAGAGCGCAAGAAAGCGCGGCGTAACCCGCACCCTCCGTTCATCACCAGCACGCTCCAGCGGCGGGCCGCCAACGCCCTCAGGTTCCGGGCCCGCAAGACTATGATGATCGCCCAGCAGCTTTACGAGGGCATCGAGACCGTCGAGGGCACCGTCGGGCTGATAACGTATATGCGCACCGACTCCACGCGCATCTCTGCCGAGGCGCGCAAGCAGGCCGTTGACCTCGTCAAGGAGCGCTGGGGCGAGAAGTACGTGGGCCCCGGCGCGCGCGGCAAGAAGGCCAAGGGCGCCCAGGAGGCACACGAGGCCATCCGGCCCACCTCCGTGCTGCGCACTCCCGAGAGCCTCGAGAAGTTCCTCGACAAGGATCAGCTTGCGCTGTACAGGCTCATCTGGCAGCAGTTCGTCGCCTCGCAGATGGCCCCGGCCGTGCTGGATCAGACGGGCGTGGACATTGAGGCCGGGCACTACGGCCTGCGCGCTACCGGCTCGATCGTGATATTCCTCGGCTTCCTGGCGGTGATGGGCCGCACCGACGAGGACGACAAGCGCCTGCCCGAGCTGGAAGAGGGCCAGGAGCTGGAGCTGCTCGAACTCACCCCCGAGCAGCACTTCACCCAGCCGCCGCCGCGTTACACCGAGGCCACGCTGGTCCGGGAGCTGGAGGCCAACGGCATCGGCCGGCCCAGCACCTACGCCGAGATCATCGAGACCCTGCGCCGGCGCCGCTACGTGCACATGGAGAAGCGCGCATTCGTCCCCACGCCACTGGGACTGACTGTCGCCGACTACCTGGTCGAGAACTTCCCGGAGGTAATGGACATCGAGTTCACCGCCCACGTGGAGGCGGACCTGGATACCGTTGAGCGCGGCGAGCGCGACTGGGTCAGCATGCTGCGCGAGTTCTACGACCCCTTCGACAAGCTGGTCAGAGAGGTCGCGAGCGCCCCGCCCAAGGTGCTGGAGGGCGAGACCTGCCCCAAGTGCGGCGGCAAGCTCCTCATCCGTTACTCGGCGCGCGGGAAGTTCGCCGGCTGTGAGAGCTACCCGGATTGCGATTACACCCATGACCTCGGGGAGGGCATCTTGGAGCATCCACCCGTCGAGGAAACCGAGTTCAAGTGCCCCGAGTGCGGCGAGCCGCTCGTCATCCGCACCGGCCGCCGAGGCAGGTTCTTCGCCTGCACCGGCTATCCCAAGTGCGAGTACACCGCCGACGTCGGCGAAGATGGCAAGCCCCAGCAGCGGGCGCAGCCGCAACTCACCGAGGAGGAATGTCCCGAGTGCGGCGGCGCTCTCATTTTGCGCGAGGGTCGCCGGGGCAAGTTCCTGGGCTGCTCGAGCTACCCCAAGTGCCGGTACACGCGCGACTACGAGGGCGAGAAGATCGTCGGTGAGACCCCTGCGCCTGCCAAGGCGGAGCACGCCGCCGACAAGCCGGCCCGCAAGGCGGCGGACGGGGCTGTGGCCGCGGCGGGCGACGAGGATATCGGCGTCGTCTGCGATGAGTGCGGCGCGCCGATGAGGGTACGGTCCGGCAAGCGGGGCAAGTTCCTCGGCTGTTCCAACTACCCCAGGTGCAAGGGGACGAAGCCGATGAGCGCGGCCATCGAGGCCGGCTACCAGCCGCCCCAGCCTGAGAAGCTCGATGAAGAATGTCCCGAGTGCGGCAAGCCCCTTGTCGTCCGCGAGGGCAAGCGCGGCAAGTTCATCGCCTGCACCGGATACCCCAAGTGCAAGTACACGCGGGATTACACTGACTCGAAGGAGGGCAATGACGCTGACTGAGCAGCAGGCTCCCCGCGCGCCCTCAGTGCCGTCCGGGGTGCTCGCCGGCGTATTCCTGATGGCTCTGGCCGTGCTTACCTATGAGGTCGCGCTGACCAGGGCCTTCAGCGTGCTGCTGCGCTATCATTTCGTGTTCCTGGCCATCTCTCTCGCCACCTGCGGGCTCGGGGTCGGCGGGCTGCTCGACTTCCTGTTCGTGCGCAAGTCCCCTGCCGTCGGCGACCCCGGGCCGGTCCTCAGCCTCCTGGCCGCCGCCGCTTCCCTCGCCTTCGTGGGTTCCATCGCTCTGCTCTTCTCCACCCCGCTCTCTGCCTGGTTGACCTCCCTGGCGCTGGTCGGCGGCATTTGCATCATCCCCTTCATCGCCGCCGGCGCCTTTATGAGCCACCTCTTCGCGATCTACTCAACGCACGGCGGGCGCCTGTATTTCTACGACCTCACCGGCGCCGCCCTGGGAAGCTGCGCCGTGATCATCGCCCTGCAACTCCTGGGCGCCACCAACGTCCCCATCCTCTGCGCTATCCTGGCTGCCCTTGCCGGCGCTGTGGTGGCGACTCGCTGGCCCTGGAGGGCGGCCGGCGCGGTCCTTGCGCTGCTGATGGCTGCCGGCTTGGTCCACAACCTGCGCGATCATCTCATAGACCTGCCCACGATGCCTCCGGGCGCCGACCCGTCAGCCAAGCCGCTCTTCCGCGAACTCGGCGATCCCCGCATCAAGGCCAAGATAGTTCACACCGAGTGGAACGCCTTCGCCCGCACCGATGTTGTCGCCAACGCGCGGCCCGACGGCCAATACTACCCTACCGACGACCTGTACATTTACACGGACGGCGAAGTGCCGACGAATATGATACACTTTGATGGCGACCTGTCGGAAGTCGTAGCCGAGTACGGCCGCTTCATCGGCTTCTTTCCCTTTTACACCGGCCGGCCGCGGCACGCACTCCTCATCGGTCCCGGCGGCGGGCTCGACGTGCTCCTCGCGCTGGCGGTCGGCACGGAAAAGATCGAGGGCGCCGAGCTGAACCCGTCTATGCTGCCCGTCGTGCGGCGCTTCAGGGACTTCGCCGGGCCGGTGTACGATTATGCCAACGTGGATGTGCGCGTGGAGGAGGGCCGCAGCTACGTGCGCCGGTCCTCCGAGCGCTACGATCTCATTTACATGGCTCTGACCAAGACCGCCACCACCGCCGCCAGCTCCCTGGCCCTGGTTGAGAGCTACGTGCACACCGTCGAGGGCTTCCGCGACTATCTGGCCCACCTGAGCGACACCGGCCAGGTCGCGGTAGTCTGCCAGCATCCGCTGGTGCTCACGCGCCTGTTCCTGACCGCCCTCGTGGCGCTCGAGGCAGAGGGGCTCAGCACCGACAAGGCCCTGGAGCATCTGGTCGCTATGAGCGTGCCTTGCGAGCAGTACGCCGAGGGCCCCTACCGGCACATGGTGATAGCGTATCGCCGGCCGCTCTCGAAGGTGCGCTCGAGCCAGTTGGCGAAGGAGGCGGTTGCCTTGGGGCTGGTTCCCGCGTTCTTCCCGGGAGCCTACGAGCCTGAGCCCTTCAAGTGGCTGCGCGGCGAGGGCGGACAGCTTCGGCGGTTCGTCGGGCGCTTTGACCGCTGGTGGGCTGCCGGAGAGGTGAACGTCGCCCCATGCGTTGATGACAGGCCCTTCGTCATAGACTTCACCTGGGGCATAGCGCCGCGCTTTCGCAACTTCGCCCTCGCGGTCTTCGCGCTGGTGGCGGTGTTCTCTGCCGTGACGGTGCGGCAGCTCGCCCGTCCCGTTGGGGACAGGGGCATCCCCGGCGGAGGCGGACTTGTCCCCCGTAGCCTTGGCGAAGGGGGAACAGCGGACGCGGGCGTGCTGACCGGAGCCGTGGTGTACTTCGCCCTGCTGGGCGCGGGGTATATGCTGGTAGAGGTGTGCCTGGCGCAGAAGCTCATCCTCTACCTGGGCTATCCCGCCTTGACGCTCTCGGTGCTGCTGTTCTCGCTGCTGGTGGGCAGCGGCGGAGGGAGCCTGTTCAGCCAGCGCTGGCCAACGGCGACGATGCTGCGCTCGGCCTCTCTCGCCGCGCTGATGGTCTGCGTCGGGGTAGTGGCGCTGCTCATTGTGCTGCCCGCGGTGCTGTCGGCGACGCTCTCGTGGCCGATTCAGGGCCGATGCCTGATGGCGATGCTCGTCCTGATGCCGCTGGGCTTCGCGATGGGTATGCCCTTCCCCACCGGCATCCGCGAGGTGGGAACCTGGGCTCAGAGCATCGTCCCCTGGGCCTGGGGCGTCAACGGGGTCACCTCAGTGCTGGGCTCGGTGCTGGCGATGCTGGCGGCGAAGCTCTACGGCTTTCAGGTGGTGCTGCTGGGTGCGGCGGCGATCTATGCGACGGTCTTCGCCCTCACGAGCGCGGCCTACGCGCACAGACGTCGTCTGCCCGGCAGGCAGCAATCATAGCCGGCAATCATCTCAAACCATGAGAAGGACGGTACCATGGCTCAGACGACACGAGTGGAAATACGCAACGACCGGACCCGCCAGGTCATCGAGCGCGTCAACCAGGAGATACAGGAGTGGACGATGCGCACGCTGACCGAACTGCGTATGACGCATCGGTCGCGGCAGGCGGCCGAACACGCCTGTAGCAAGGTCGTGGACGGGCGCAAGTACCTGCTGGTCCCCAAGCACACCGAGGAGGAGCGGTTCTTCCTCAGGCTTCTCATCCTTCTGGCCATCGCCAAGCGCCCGACCTTGCAGCCGAAGGCTCTCCAGGTCGCCGACTACTACTCCACGAACTACGCCTTTGAGTGGACTCAGTCGCCCGTCGCTCGGCCCGCGATGATGCGCGCACGCGACATGATCCTCTCCGCCGCCGAGTCGGAGTTCGGCGACACGCCGATGGCCCCCATGCTCGCCTACGCCTACCATCATCACAAGACGCTGGGCATCCGCAACATCTCGAACTACGGGGAATGTTACGCCGAGGCGGCGGCCCTGATGCATCACAGGCACTTCGTCAACCTGGAGCAGGCCTGGCGCGAGCGCCTTGGGCTGCACATGATATCCCACGACCTCTGACCGGAGGCCTTCCCAGCGGAGCGCTTGCGCTCCGTGCCGAGGGCAAGCCCTCGGCTGGGGGCGAGGAGGACAGTCACCTAAGGTGACTGTCCCCGATCCCTGCAGCGACTACGGGGAGTGTCATGCCCACGCGGCTGCCCTGATGTTGCTGTTTCCAGCCTCCAGCCTCCAGCCTCCGCCGTTTGGCCTACCTGAGGATCGCCTTGAAGACCTTGAGGATCCCCTGGTTCCAGGCGACGCGGTGGGTCAGCCCGGTCTTGCCCGCGGTCTCCTCCTTGTGCTCCAGGTACCACTGGTAGGAGCGGATGAGGGCCTCGGCGTTGCTGTACCGGGCCGACCACCCCAGCGTCTCCTTGATCTTGTCTACCGCGACATAGCTGTCCGTGTCGGCGGTGCCGTAGACCCACTTGTAGAGCGGCGAGAGGTGGAGCGCCTCGAAGAGAGCCAGCGTCGGCTTGACCAGCCACGCGGGCGTCCCCATCACGCGCGCGCCGGTCCCGGCGTACTCGCACATTGCGCCGACGTCCTCGCGCACCGTGCCGAACTGCTCGGCGCCGACGTTGAAGGTGTCATTGCACCTCTCCTCAGGTGCAGTCGCGCACAGATAGATGGCCTCGCACAGGTCCTCGACCTCCAGCAACTGGTAGCGGTTCTTCCCGTTGCCGATGACCGGGATACGGCAGCCGCTCTCCACCCAGTCGTAGAGGATCTGAAAGACCCCCAGGCGCGCGGTGCCGATGAAGGTCTTGGGCCGGACCATGGAAACGATCAGGCCCTGGTCGCGGAACTGCTCGCAGACGACCTCGGCCTCGACCTTGCTCTCGCCGTAGGGCCCTACCCCCACCATCTCCTGATCCTCGTGGAGCGGATGGACCTTCGGAACGCCGTAGACGGCGGTGGAGGAGATGTGGACCACGCGCGGGATGCCAAGCTCCTGGGCGACGCCCAGGACGGCGCGCGTGCCCTCGACATTCGTGGAGAAGATGTCCTTGCGCGTGCGGAGGGGCAGCGCGGCCGCCCCGTGCACGATGCAGGAGATGTCGCGGCCCTCCAGCGCCTCCCTCACGGAATCTGCACCGCGCACGTCCGCGTGCAGGAAGCTCGTGCCCTCCGGATAGTCGGCCTCGATGTACTCCGCGATGTCCAGGAGCGCACAGCTCTCGCCCTTTCGGCCGAAGTAGTTGGCGACGTGGTATCCCAGGAAGCCTGCGCCGCCGGTTATTGCGATCATCGTCTACCGTCTCCTGCCCTCACCTGTCCTTGCTGGGATTGAGAGCATAGCCCCACCTCTGGGTTGCGTCAAGGCCCCGACAGCCACCAGCTTCCTCGTAGGTCGGGCTTTCCAGCCCGACTCGTTCGTCGTTGCCCACAGCATCACAGGAGTCGGGCTGGAAAGCCCGACCTACGAGATGAGAAGCCCGCAACTCGCGCCGAGTTTGACCGGTCGGGGTCGTTGGCATATAATGGCCGAGTTGTCGGGCCAGCCGCCGGCGGCGAGCCGGGAAGTGTGAGTGACAATGAAGGCTGTCATCCTGTGCGCAGGCCACGGGACGCGGATGCGGCCCCTGACCTACTACGTCAACAAGGGCATGATCCCGGTCGCGGGCAAGCCGCTGCTCGAGCACATAGTCGTCAAGCTCGGCGAGCAGGGCTTCCCGGACATCGTTGTCGCCCTGTCAGTGCTCGGTGACCAGGTGACTCATCACTTCGGTGACGGCGAGCGCTTCGGGGTGCGTATGCAGTACTCGTTCAGCGACGAACCGCTGGGGACCGCCGGCGAGGTGGACGCGATGCGCGCGCTGCTCGAAGGCGAAGACGACTTCCTGGTGCACTACGGTGACATCCTCACCGACCTCGACGCGAAGGCGCTGGCCGAGCAGCACCTGCACGAGCACGCGACTGCGACGCTGGGCCTGGTGAGCGGCGTTCGCGTACACACCGGCGTCGCGGAACTCGGCGAGGCGGGGGAGGTCGTCTCCTTCGTCGAGAAGCCGCCGTTGGAGAAGCCCTGCAATGCCGCCGTGCTGGCGCTGAGCCGCCGGGCGCTCGACTACTGCGCCCGCGGCAGGGACTTCTCGAATGACGTCATTCCCGAGATGATCGCGGCCGGAGAGCGCGTCTTCGGCTTCCTGGATGAGAGGGCCTACTGGTACGACGTGGGGCGGCTGTCGGACCTCAAGGACGCCAACCAGGCGCTGGGAGGCAGCCAACCCCAAGTACCCGCGTAGGTCGGGGCTTCCAAGCCTGTCCGCCGAAGCCTTGGCGAAGGCGGGCCCGACAACACTGAAGGCCGGACCCACGCCATGGCGGCGCAGGCAGTGGGCCGGCCTCTCCTCGTGACAGGACGGCTACAGGGAAGGTGTGTGCCGAACGATGGCGGACGCAGACCGAAGTCTGACGGCTGAGCTGAAGGCGCGGGCGGTGGAGATGGGAGCGGACCTGGTCGGCATCGGCCCGGTTAGCCGGTGGAAAGACGCACCGATACAGATGAACCCGGTCGGGCATATGCCGGACGCGCGGTTCGTGGTGGTGGTCGGCATGCATCACCCGAACGCCTGCGTGGAGCTGGGCGGCGTCCCGACGGCCCATGACACGGGTCCGTACTCGGTGCAGGGCACGCTCAGCGAGGTCGGCGAGCACGTTCAGTTCCACTTGGCGCGCTGGCTAGAGGGGCAGGGATACCAGGCGATGCCCATCGCCGCCACCAACATCTGGCGCTACCGCCCGTACAAGGAGGTTGAGCGCCCCTTCGGGCCGGACATCTCCAACATACACGCCGCGGCATGCTGCGGCCTGGGCGAGATCGGCTATCACGGCTTGATGATCACCCCGGAGTTCGGCACCTGGCAGCGCTTCTGCTGTATGTTCACCGACGCCCCGCTGGAGCCGGACCCGATGTACGATGGCCCGCCGCTGTGCGACCGGTGCGACCTCTGCGTCAAGATGTGCGAGGAGAAGTGCGGCGGGGCGCTGGCGCATGAGGTAGATGGTGAGGTCGTTCTGAATATCGAAGGCAAGGAGTTCAGGTATGCGCGCAAGAATCTCTGGCGCTGCGCCTGGAGCGAGCACTTCGGCCTTGACGCATACCTGGACAAGCCCGAGCACATAGATGAGCAGGTGATCGTCGAGCAGCTTGCCGAGCATGGCCGCAGAGGAGGCGTGCAGGGGCCCTGCCTGAAGTACTGCCGGCCGCCTCACCTGCGGGACAAGTCGGAACTCAAGGAGGTTGCCCAAGACGCGCCCGCCGACAGAAGGCTGACCGAGCGGGTGAAGCAAGTGGCCCGCGAGGGGCGGATGGCGGTCATCGGCATCGCCGACGTCTCGCAGTTCGAAGAGGGCAGCCCCGAGGACCCGCGGGAGCATCTGCCGGGCTGCCGGTCGGTCATCACCGTTGGCATTGACTGGCCGGAGGACTCCGCGCCGAGCGCTTGCGGGCCGTTGGCTGAGCCTTGCCAGGGGACGCTGTGGGGAGCGGGGCTGCTGCTGGACCACCTGGACTTCGGCCTGGCGCGCGCGCTGGAGCGCTGGGGCTACTACACGGTCATCAGGACGCGCTTCTCGCCCGCGGCTGGGGCTGAGACGGCGGGCCTGGGCGAACGCGATGGCGATGGCGCGCTGGTCAGCCCCAGGTACGGCAAGCGGCTGGCGTTCAGGACTATCCTCACGCAGGCGCCCTTGGCCCCGGGCGCAACTGACTTCATCCGGCAGGCGAAAAAGACGCCGCCCACCGCGCATGACCTCGAGCACCTGATGGGTGATTTCGGCGCGGAGTTGGTGGGCGTGGTGCCCGCTGAGACGCTGGAGGCCATTGCCCACCAGCTTAGGGGCCTTGTTGACGAGGAGACCCTCAGGGTCAACGTCATCGAGACCGGGCCAATCCACGGCAAGATGACGCCGAAGATCGCACCCCGGGAGAGGGCGCGCCTCACCGGGCCCAGCGACTGGGTTGAGGGCGCGCGCTCGGTGATCGTGCTCGGAATGTCCTACCCGGAGCCGAACCTGGGCCGCGCCGGCGAGCCACCCGCCGACGCGGTCGGGCCCTACGCCTTCTCGCAGTACGCGGCGATCCGCGAGCTTGGCATTGACGCATTGACGATCGCCCGCGAGCTGGAGCACCGCGGCTACCGCGCAGCGATCACCTACGACCTGTGCGGGTGCGGCTCGACCACACAGAACCCAAGGCTCAGCGCGCCCGATATCTTCTGCAACCGCTTCGCGGCGGCCGCCGCGGGCCTGGGCGTGATCGGCCGCGCGGGATTCGTCATCACGCCGGAGTTCGATGCGAGGGTCCGTTACGTCGCCATCGTCACGGACGCGGAGATCGAGCCGACGGAGTCGAAGGTCAAGGGCTTCAACCCGTGCGAGGGCTGCGATGCCCCGTGCCTGAGCGCGTGTCCGGTGAGGGCGCTGTCACTGTCCGAGGAAGAGCAGGTGCGATCTGATGGGCTCGCAGCGAGTTGGTCACGGCGTGACTTCCTACGCTGCGACTGGGCGAAGAAGTATGCGCTGGTGGGAGAGGAGGGCCCTAGGTACCTGGGTTCGACGACCGATGTCCCGCCGCCGGAGGGCGAGATAACCGCCGAACAGACCGCGGAAGCGCTCACCAGGAAGGACCCGGTCCAGCGCCATTGGGACTGCATCCTGGAGCCCTGCCTCAAGGCCTGTCACCACGTCCAGCAGGGGGCAAAGGGCAATAGCAAAGGGGAACGGCGAACGGCGGCAATGGGCAAGCGGCCAACGGTGCACAGCAGTTGACGCGTAGGCGAGCGCCGTACAGAGAAAAGGGGCCCCTGCTTGGGCCCCCAGAGGCAAAGCCTCCCACCTCCAGGTAAACTGGATTGTCTTGATTATACCCGTCTGCAGGGCACCTGTCAAACCTAACCCCGATTGCTCGCGTAGGTCGGCCTGCGCCTGACGAAAATCGTCAGGCGCAGGTGAAAGCGCGCCACAGCGCGCTTTCAGCTTCCAGCCCGACAAGACCGCTGGATCGTCGGCAGGTTGGCAGAGGGGCGAAAGCGCCTTGACCCATCGGCACCCCTTTGCCCAGCCGAGGGCTTCCACCTTCCCCAAGGCTACGGCGGACAAGTCGCCCTCGGCGCGGAGCGCAAGCGCTCCGCTGGA
>Ga0114922_10002218_pt1 | contig 18316 bp, 16 predicted proteins | sample AartaG_FD_100975 | JGI IMG/M metagenome (GOLD analysis project Ga0114922, IMG submission 100975) | Deep subsurface microbial communities from Aarhus Bay to uncover new lineages of life (NeLLi) - Aarhus_00045 metaG | ecosystem: Environmental > Aquatic > Marine > Oceanic > Sediment | place...
CGGCGATGGTTGGCAAAAGGACACGCTACCGGCGGCTACAGTTTGTACCGGAATACTCGCCAGCGTCGCCGGGTCGGGGCGGCCATCGTATGAAGGCTGCGTAAGTAATAGCGGCAATCCCTAGACGGTTCAGGCGGAATATCAGCGCGAAGGTAAACATCGCCGGCTTAACAGCCGGCGATGTTTTTTCTCTGAGCGCGCCGATCATGGGTAGTGGTGATGCACGCGGTGCCGGTTACAGGGGCTGGGCAATGGCAACCGCCGGGGCCGTCCACCGTGGTCCGGCTTTGCGGACCTTTGCCTGCTCACAGTCACCGGCGACAACGCGCAGACCAGGCTCTACTTCCCGCCGCGACACATCGGCCTTAGCGCCTTAAGGAGTTTGCGGCCGGCAGGGTCATCTTCACAGTAGAGATCGCAGACGTGGATTTCGGTCCGGCGTCCGGTCAGCTTTCCCATGTACGACAGCAAAGCAGACGCTTTATCCAGACACGGATTGCCCTCTATCTGCGGATCGCCCAACGCCGTATTAACCACGACAAGGTCGCTCTCGACAAGGCCGTGGTAGGGCGGCTGAAGCTGCACCCGGGTGGTCAGCTCCTCGCCAAGAGGCGAGTAGAGGAATCCGCGCCACTGCGTGGCGGTCAGATCGTAGCGTTCCTCGCGTGCCGGCCCGTCCGCGCCTAACCCCTCGTCGAGCAACCCGAACATCTCGGAAGCGAACGTCGTGGTATCCTTGAGCACTTCCTGGAGTGCGCCGGCGGCCTCTTGCGGCGTGCGAAAGACATCGTGGACGTTGGTGGGCACGGGCATTACAAAGACGCGGTGATCGTAGGGGTAGGCGTGCCGAACCGCCGGGTCGGCATCAGCTTCGATGACTACGGCCCCGAATCGATCGTCGCGGTGTATCCTGGTCAACGCCTCGGGCAACACTTCGTAGATGCGGTCGTCGTCGTACTGTAGCCAGTGGGCGCTGGCGACCCCGAGGTCAGGCGGTATCTTGACGGGCTGTTTGGGGGGGCGTTTGTCTGAGCCGATTCGGACCAGGCGGATATAATGCGGGTCTCGCCTGAAAAGCCGATCGATCATCGCGCGAATCACCGCGCTTTTTCCCGACCGCCTCGGACCGCTGACAAATATAACGCCAAGTCCCATGTCCGTCTCACCGTGGCAAGACCGGCCCACCAACGTCCGATCTACTCCAGGCAATAATACCTGCAAGTCGACGGCCCGACCACGCCGGACGTGGATTCCCGGACCTCGGGCCAAGTATTCGCCGCCCGCGCGGCAACCTCGCCTTACCGCCGCCGGCTTTGCGATAGGGTTGTTTTCAAGCCGAGTCGCTGCCCGGTCGATGCACGAGCGAGGCCACCGACCGTTGATCCTGCACGTTGGGTAACCGCCGCGCGGATCTGTGGGTCGTTGGCACGAGGGAGCATTGTGATGACGGTAGCCGACACAGCGGAATTGTCCGAGGCCATTGAGGTGCTCAGTGAGGCGACCGGACTGGCGCTCGAGAAGAAGTCAGCCGATGATTTCGAGGCCGTCTCGCGCCGGCTCGGAAGAATCGACGTCATGGTCCGTGAACTGCAACAGGCCATGTGGGCCGACGAAGCCCAGGATACGATCCGCCGGCTGAAGTCGGGCCAAGCCCTGACCGAAACCAACCGCCAGACAATCCGAACGTTTCTCATATCCGATGCCGAACACTATCTGGCCGTGGAAAACAACTTCGATGACTGGACGGCGGAACTGAGTCGACTTCTGGCGGACATAGCGCGGCGTGCCGCCGAGGTTGACCGTGACACGATTGGTGAGTTGCGCGGCGTGCTCAAAGATGCGATTCGCCTCTTGCCCGACATCCAAAACTACCTTGCGGAACGACAACGCATCGAACGCTTCGACCTGGTAACCGCCACTCTCGATGACACGTCGCGGGACTTGCTCGTTCGCCTGTTGAAAGACCAGCTCAACCGGCCCAATCGCTAGCGTCGGGGCAGACGGTATGTGGTCTGGCGGCCGACCACGCCGGCCTGCTGGAAAGGCGGACCGCGTGAGACGCCTGTGTTTGACGCCCTCGCGCCCCACCCGTATAGTCATATCGTTGCCTTACGGGCGGCGCGCGTTCACGGCATGGAACCTATCTTATGGCAGCACCTACCAAATCAACCAAATTCGTCTACTACTTTGGTCAAGGCAAGGCGGAAGGCGGGGGTCATCAACGGGAACTGTTAGGCGGGAAAGGTGCGGGTCTTGCGGAGATGACCAGCATCGGCCTGCCCGTCCCTGCCGGGTTCACCATTACCACTGACGCCTGCGCAGCCTATCTGCAACGACGCGGCAAATGGCCAAGTGGACTGGAAAATCAAGTCCGCCAAGACCTGGGCAGGCTCGAAAAGGCGTGCAAGCAGAAGCTCGGGGCTAGGCAAAACCCGCTGCTGGTTTCAGTTCGCAGCGGGGCGGCCCGATCGATGCCGGGAATGATGGAAACCATTCTCAACCTGGGTCTGAACGACGAGTCGGTGGAGGGTCTGGCGGAGATATCGTCCAGCCGCCGCTTCGCGTTCGATTCTTATCGCCGTTTGATCATGATGTACGGCTCGACGGCTCGGGGGATCGAGCGCGAACGATTTGACGAGGCCTTCGAGCGTGTCAAGAACGAAGACACGCAACGTCGTTTGGGTCGGCCCGAGGGCCAGAAGGTCCTCGACACGGATGTCAACGCGGAGGAGCTGGAATCCGTCGTAGACGAATTCAAGGACATCTACCGCAGCGCCGCCGGCGAGTCCTTCCCGCAGGATCCGTTTGAGCAATTGGTCGGCGCGATCAACGCCGTCTTTGATAGCTGGTGGAGCGACAAAGCGGTAACATACCGGCGGGTCGAGAACATCACCGGGCTAAACGGCACAGCCGTCAACATCTGCAGGATGGTCTTTGGCAACATGGGTGACGACTGCGGTACGGGCGTGTGTTTCACACGCGATCCGAGTACGGGTGAGAACACGTATTACGGCGATATGCTCATCAACGCCCAGGGTGAGGACGTGGTGGCTGGCGTTCGTACTCCGGTCCGTCTTGATACACTCAAATCGCTGATGCCCGATGTTTACGACCAGCTCGAAGCTGTCCGGGTCATGCTCGAGGTCCACTACAAGGACATGCAGGACCTCGAGTTCACCATCGAACGAAACAAGCTGTATATGCTTCAATGCCGCACGGGCAAGCGCTCGCCCGTGGCGGCGTTCAAGATCGCGGTTGATCAGGCTACCAGTGGTGTGATCCCGCGCGCTTTCGCCTCAAAGCTTGCCCGCAGGAAATACCTTCCGAAGCGCTATTCGGAGCACGCGAGCAAGCCGATTATCAGCCGGGATGAAGCCATCCAACGCATCACCGGCGAGGATATCGAGCGCCTGTTCCATCCGATCATCGACCTGAACATTCCCCTGTCGGAACTTGAATCACGCGAGCTGGGCGAGGGCATAAACGCCGTTCCCGGGGCGGCCTCCGGCGAAGTCGTGTTCACGGCTGAAGATGCCGAACGCAGGGCCGACGGCGGCACCGCTGTCATTCTCGTGCGCAAGGAAACGTCGCCCGAAGACGTGGGCGGCATGCACGCGGCGACAGGCATCCTGACCGCCACCGGCGGCAAGACCTCACACGCGGCGGTGGTGGCCCGGGGCTGGGGTAAGTGTTGCATCGTCGGGTGCGAAGAGCTGACCGTCGATTACGAAGACAAGTCGATGTCCCTCAACAGCAACGTGATCCGCGAGGGCGAGTGGATCACGCTCGACGGCGGCAGCGGCAGCATCTACGAGGGGCGGCTTGATCTGGTTCGCCCCGCCGCCCCACCGGAATATGATACCTTGATGCGCTGGTGCGACAGGCGCCGCACGATGAAGGTCCGCACCAACGCGGATGCCCCGGCCGACGCCGCCAGAGCCATCGGATTCGGCGCGGAAGGAATCGGCCTGTGTCGAACCGAGCACATGTTCTTCGACCCGGCTCAGCCTCAGCGCATCCGCGCCATGCGCGAGATGATCCTGTCGGACAGCGAGCAGGATCGCCGCCGCGCGCTGGATAAGCTGCTGCCCTACCAGCGCGGCGATTTCGAGGGCATATTCGAGGCGATGAACGGGTTGCCGGTCACCATTCGCCTGGTCGATCCGCCTCTGCACGAATTCCTGCCCCACCGTGACAATCCCAAGGCCCAGCAGGACGCCGTGGACGATCTCAATGCAAGCACATTGGAGGAGTTGTCGAGAATCGGCCCCTTCGACACCGACCGGCGACGGTCGCTCGAAAGCCAACTTGTAACCTTAGAAGACGTGCAGCTACGCGTGGATCAGTTGCGCGAGGCCAACCCCATGTTGGGCCACCGAGGCTGCCGGCTTTGCATTACCTATCCGGAAATCCTGGAGATGCAGGTGCGGGCGATCATTGAGGCGGCCGTGGCCTGTAAGCGGCGCGGCGTCAAGGTTCTGCCGGAGATCATGATCCCGCTGTCGATCGACGCGAAGGAACTGCGGATCTTGGTCGACCGCGCCCGCGCCGTGGCAAACGCCATCCTTAAGGAGCAAGGCGTAAGGCTCAAGTGCCTAATCGGAACGATGGTCGAAACGCCAAGGGCGGCGCTACTGGCGGACAAGATGGCCGGGGTGGCTGAGTTTTTCAGCTTCGGCACCAATGACTTGACCCAGTTGACGCTGGCCCTTTCGCGGGACGACGCCGGTCGGTTTCTGCCGGACTACGTCAACGAAGACAAGGCCGCCATATTCGCCGATCATCCGTTTCAGTCGATCGATGTGGACGGCGTGGGGACGCTCGTCGAGTGGGCAGTCCAGGAAGGACGTGCGTCGCGTCCCGGTATCAAGCTTGGTGTCTGCGGCGAACACGGCGGTGATCCGGCGTCCATCCGCTTCTTCCAACGGGCCGGGCTTGACTATGTTTCGTGCAGCCCATTCCGCGTGCCCGTCGCCCGTCTGGTGGCCGCCCAGGCCGCCATCGAATCGCCGGCTCGCTCGACAAAACCCGCGTCTGGAAGAAAAAGGTCGGTGAGCAAAGCCAAAAAGACACCCGGCGCGACCGGAAAGACCAAACGTACCGCAAAGAAAGCCGGCAAGAAGCGCGCGACTGCCCGCGCCAAGACGCACAGAAAGACGCGTTAGTCACGCTCCTTTACGTCTTACGACCTGCATCGTTTGAGGAATGTTGTCACGCGGTGCGGACACGTCTGGGACGACGATGCCTACGTTACCGAGAATGAAACGCTGCGCTCGGCTTATGGGCTTCGCCGAATCTGGTTCGAAATCGTGCAGATGCCCGGCCTATCAGCGGTTACAAACCGGTGCCACATAGGGACAAACCTCATAGGTACGGAGTAACGATCGTGGCAGATTTCTATGAAACCATTGATGTTGAAACCGACGGGGCGGTTTGTGTGATAACGCTGAACCGGCCCGACGTGCTCAATGCGTGCAACGAACGGATGACGGCCGAGTTGGCGGAGTCCCTTGACGGCATCGCCCGCGACGACGGTGTGCGCTGTGTGGTGCTGACCGGATCGGGACGCGCGTTTTGCGCCGGGCAGGACCTGGCCGACCTCAAGAGCCAATACGACAGTGGTGATCTTTCGGTTCTGGGCGAGCGGCTTCGCAAGGGCTACAACCCCGTGTGCCTGCTCATGCACGAACTGGAGAAGCCGATCATCGCGGCGGTCAACGGTGTGGCTGCCGGGGCGGGGTGCAGCTTGGCACTGGCCTGTGATCTGCGAATCGTGTCGGAAAGCGCCTCGTTCATCGAGGCGTTCGTCAACGTCGGGCTGGTCCCCGACGTGGGCAGCACGTTCTTCCTGCCGCGCCTGGTTGGGTTCGGCAAGGCTATGGAGATCTGCTTCACCGGGGACAAGGTGTCAGCGGCCCAGGCCCTGTCGCTGGGCATCGCCAACAAGGTGGTGCCCGCCGACGAACTGATGTTGGCGAGCATGGAGTTCGCCAAACGGCTGGCGGCCATGCCCACCAGGGCGATCGGCCTGACCAAGCGGCTGATCTGCGCGGCTCAAACGAACGATCTTACAGCCCAGCTCGAGGCGGAAGCCGCTGCGCAGGAGGCAGCCGACAAGACCCGCGACCACCACGAGGGCCTGACGGCGTTCCTTGAAAAGCGCAAACCCACCTTCGAGGGCAAATAGCGCCGGACACGCTCGCCGACCTTCGCATATAATCGGGCAACGAGATGCGGTTTTTCGTCTTGCGCCGGCGGTGCTCAATGAACGAACGCGATGATCTCAATCCCGAGCGGGGCGACTCGCTTCAAAACACACGGCAAGGGGCCAACGGCGGGAACAGCGAGCCGGAAGTCCGTAAGCTCCGCATCAAAAGGCGCGTCGTGGGCCGCCGCCTGGACAAGTATCTCCACGGCAGGTTCCCGCGCATCAGCCGCACCACGCTTCAGCAATGGATCAAGCAAGGGCTGGTTACGGTCAACGGCCTGCCGTCCAAGGCCAGTTATGAGCCCAGGCCAGGCGATGCCATAGAGATCGTCCTTCCGCCGCCCCCCCCGTCGGAGGTCGTGCCGCAGGACATCCCGCTGGACATCATCTATGAAGACGAATGGATTTTGGCCATCAACAAGCCGGCCGGCATCATCTGTCACCCGGCCCACGCCGCCCAGAGCGGCACCGTAGCCAACGCCGTCGCCTTCCACGCCAAGACTCTAAGCCGCGGGCACGAACCGTTCCGCCCCGGCATCGTCCACAGGCTCGACAAGAACACCACCGGCGTCATGGTGATTGCCAAGTGTGACGAGGCCCACTGGCGCATCTCGATGCAGTTCGAACGCCGCACGGTCAAGAAGCAGTACTTCGCGGTTTGTCACGGCCGAATCGCCCTGGACGGCGACTTGATCAACAAGCCACTGGCCCCCCACCCGGAAACCACCCAGAGAATGGTGCTGCCTACGGCCAATCCCCCGCGCCAGGCGATGTTCAAGGAGGCGATCACGGAATACCGGGTGGACCGCCGCTTCGACGGCTTTACCACCGTACATCTGCTGCCCCGCACCGGGCGAACGCACCAACTCCGCGTCCATCTATCGAGCATCGGCCACCCGATCGTCGGCGATCCGCTCTACGGCGGACGGCCCGTCAGCGAGCACGACCTGACCGGCAGCGGCCCCACCGAGCCGCTCATCGAGCACCAGGCCCTGCACGCCCAACGCCTGCAACTGGTCCACCCTATCCGAGAGACTCCGCTCGATCTCATGGCTCCGCTTCCGGATAATATACAGCGTATCCTGTATCTACTGGAAGCTCACCGCGCCCGGGGCTGATGCAAAAAAAACTACCGCTGCTTGAAGTCCTGTCGGGTCTTGTGGTATACTGCTGTGGTTGTTGAAGACCTTTTGGGGATTTTTGAAAGGAGGAATCATGAATGCAATCACACGGTCTCTTATCGTCGCGGTTATGCTTGCTCTGCCGGGTCTAGCGCTGGCCCAGACCAGCGAGTTGTATCTAAACGACGGCGAGACGACGGTGACCTACGTCGTGCAGAACGGCCAACTCGTCCGCCAGTTCAATCGCAGCGGCAGTGTCGACGGGCCGGGGTTGGTCGTGCAGGACACCATCAAGATGATAGGCCGGCACTCAGGAGGTGTCGGCCGCGAGTACGCCCTGGACGGCACGCCGCTGGCCGGACGCTATCCCAATCCGGAATTCACCGACGTTTTTGACGGGGCCACCAATGGCGAGCACAACTGGAGCGTGGCCCACAACCACTTTCCCGACTTCCCGGTGGTGGTGGGCGACGCCGACTGGGGCAACCTGCAACGGTCCTTCGTTCCCCAGCGGCGCAGCTCCGGCATCACCTACGACGCCAACACCGGCACTTTGTGGCTGGCCAACAATGTCGGCGGCACCGACCGCATCCAGCAGTACGACCTGGAGGGCAACCTGCTGTCCGAGTTCAACGCCAGCGTGCAGGGCGGGTACGGGCTGGCCTGGGATCCCGCTGACGACACCCTCTGGCTGCCCGGCTCCTGGGGCACCAGCGACCTGTTCCAGTTCGACAAGCAGGGCAACCTGCTGCAGAGGCTGCCGGTGAAGGGGTTGTCGCAGCGCATCCTCGGTGCCGAGTTCCAATTCGGCGGCGGCGGCTGCGGCGAGAAGGCGAAGCTCAAGGTCAAGTGCCCCAAAAATGGTACAAAGGTCAGGGGCAAGCTCAAAAAGGCCAATCCGAACGTGCTGGTGACCTTCCGTTTGGATGGTGGCCAGGCGCAAGCGGCGCAAACCAACAACAAAGGTAAGGCCAAATCCAAGTGGAAAGGTCAAGAACCCGGCGGCCACACCGTGACCGTCTGCGATCTCGAAGAGAGCTGCTAACACGTGAAAAAGGCAAAACGTCGAAGAATCCGTCTCGAGGATGTGGTGTTTTGACTTTTTGACGTTTCGACGTTTTAACTTCCTGGCGTTTTGACGTTTAACGCCAGGACCGATGATGTGGTGTTGTCGTTATCAACGTGGACGCTCGCCTTGCCGGCAAGGACGGCTTCGAGCGACGCGCCAAGGGTATGCCCGCGCCAGCCGCGCAGCAGCCTGGGTGTGCGCTTCGATTTGCGGGTGCCATCCGCGTGCCAGCGGACCAGTTCCTGAATGTCCTTTTTGGCGGCAGTGAGGCTGTAGGAGACATTGAGCCGCTGACATTCGCTGCGGATGACGGCTGTGATCAACGTGGTCAGGATCGTCTCTCGTGGGGTTTCGGGCTTGCCGGTCTTGGTCTCAGGCCAGCGCTGAGGCGGTATCTCCAGTGCTCGCTGAACCACGCGGCACAGATCCTCTACGTGCCGGGCGCCGAGATTGACGCCGCGAAGTGAACGGACCTGTTTGGGTTGTGATAACCCGGTGCGGGCGACTTCGGTCAGCAGATGGTCTTTGAGCACGGCACGGGCGGGGCGGTTGAGTCTGTCGGCCATCTGTTCGCGCCACAGCATCAGCTCCGTAGCCACCGCAAGCTGGCGGGGGGCCAGTGATCCGGCGCCTTTGACACGGGCCAGACGCTGTGTCTCAGTGCGGCGGTAATACCGGATACCCTCGAGCCGGCTGAACTCTTCACGAGCCCAGTCTTCGCGCTGGATCTGCTGGAGCTGTTTGCCGAGTTTGCGGCGGATGCGAAGCAGATGGGCGACATCCTCGGCGGCGTAACGCCTCTGTTCAGCCGACAGAGGTCTCTTTCGCCAGTCGGTCAGCGTCTGTGATTTGTGCAGGCGAAGATGCAGCAGGCTCTGCGCCAGACGGGCGAGACTCAGGGGGAAATCAGGCCCAACCAACCCGGCTGCGATTTGAACGTCGAAGACGTTGCGCGGCGCCTTGCCGACGGCCTGCACGCACAGGCCCAGGTCCTCCTGGCCGGCATGCACTACCGTCTCAACCTCCGGGTCAACCAGCAATCCCCAGATCGGCGCCATGTCCAGGCCGACGTACTGATCAACAAGGTACACGTCTTCTTCCGTGGCCAATTGGACCAGGCACACGTCCGGCTTGGACACATCCTCCATGACGAACTCGGTGTCAAAGGCGAAGCGACCCTCCCCGCGGGCCGCGGCGCAGATCCCGTCGATCTGTTCGGGTCGCTCGACCATAATCGGCGTGAGGGTTTTCCGGTGTGGCACCTTTGTCCGTCCTGTCAGCACAAACCAATCGGCATCAAGCGGCGCGCCGCCGCCAAACCATCGTACAAGTTTTCCTCTTATTGGCCAGAAGGAACTTCGAGCCCAATCGCGCGTGTGAGTGTCGTGGTTTCGGGCAGAGCCGCGGGTAGAGCAAAGTCACATGCAGGTAGAGCAAAGTCGCACGTGGGTAGAGCAAAGTTCCACTTTGCTCAGCAGTGTTGAAGCGGGCGTCGGCGGGCAAAGAGAATCTTCGCCCTCCTTGGCACTGCTCAACCTGACGCTCACCCACACCGAGGCGCCGCCCTCCTGCCATCGTCGAGTTCGTCACTCTTTCCATTCCGGCCAACGCCGCTACACTCAAAAAACCGGGAGGTTCTCATGCCGCTTCGCAATGTCTTTCTGCGGGTGATGCTGTGGTCGTTGGGGTTCGCGGCGGCCACCGGCGCGCTGGCGGTGCTGTTCCGAGGCCAACTCGTCTGGCGCGTGGTCGGCACCGGGCTGATCACCGCGTTGGCGGCTGGCTTGATGATGCCCGCTTCCGCCCTGGTCGACCGTGAGAAATCGCGGGCGGCTGGTCTGCTGGGCATGGCCGGGGTGATCGTGGAATTCATCCTGGCGCTGATACTGATCTGGAACGTGCCACGCCATCTGTTCGGCGTGCGCATTGAAGACGAACTCGCCCAGACCTTAGTGGTCTTCGGCCTGGCGGCGCTGTTGATCATGGCGCTTTTGAGGCTCCTGCACGTACCCAAGGGTGTGGTGGCTGCTCGGGTGGGGACGGTCGTCACACTCGCGACGTCCTTTTTGTACCTGATTACCATTTGGACACCGCGGCGGTATCACCAGGACGAATGGGCACAGACGGGCAGCGCCGTGTTGTTGTTCGGCACACTTTCGGCGGTGAGCCTGGTCGGGCTTGGCGCCGGTGATCGCAGGCATTGGCGCTGGGGAGGCATCGCGGCGGGCATCATCGCCTGCATCATGTGGTTGACGCAGATTTGGACCGGGCGCGAAACCGACGTCGGCACGGTTGTCTTCACCGTATTGGTCAGCCTGGCGGCTGTGGCGCCTCACGCGAACATTTGCATCTTATGCCCACTGAAGCCGGGGCAGCGATGGGTCCGCAGGAGCGCTATTGCAGCGGCGGTGCTCACCGCCTTTGCGCTTAATCTGATCGTCATCGATAACAAGCTTCTCGACGTCGGCGTCCCTGACGACGTGCTCGGTCGCTTCGCGGCCGCGGCGGGCATCGTAGCCGGGTGCGCCACGCTGGCGCTGTTCGTGTTGGCAAGGCTGAATCGAAAAGTGGACTACGAACCACTCTCATCTGACCAGATCGAGATGATCGTCGTCTGTCCACGGTGCCGCAAGAAGCAGTTGATCCGCCCTGGGGACTCCGCCTGTGCGGAGTGCCGGCTTCGCATCTCGATTCGCATCGAAGAGCCTCGCTGCCCGCAGTGCAATTACCTGCTGTACCGCCTGACGTCAGATCGCTGCCCGGAATGTGGTACGGCGATCACCGGCCAGGGCGTCTAGTACAGCGTCACACCTGTTCTTGCGGGTTATCCGAACCGCGCCCGTTAGGAAGCGGTTACCCGTCTGGACGCCGTCCGGCGTATCTCCGCTCCCTCACGGTCGCGGTTCTGTCTTGCAGGCCTGATCGGCAACCCGCAGATTTACGAGTGACGCGACACTAGTCCCGCGTTTCGCAAATCCTGCGTCTATCGTCTATGATCACAAACTGAGCCGTGCGCTGATGTTCGGCCGACGCGTGATAGTCGACGGTTGTCCGGCCACGTTTGTATTCGCCCGTTGCAATGAGGCGTCGTTTGTGGATAGGCGTGGTTCAGCAAGCCGCGCGGCTTTGGTCCGTGCGGTGTTTCCCGTCGGTAATAACGTCTTGCCCGCACGAGCGTCGGCGTGGGTTTGGAAGCCGCGTGGCAGACAACCGCGCTCTGACGCCTGCGGCTCGTTTATGGCATGGAAAACCTTCACGACATTATCGGCCGGACTCGCACGCTTACGTTCGACTGCTACGGCACGCTGATCGACTGGGAAACAGGTTTGCGCGAGACATTCAAAACCGTGCTCGACGAAGCGGACAATCTGCGATTGGGGCAGGCGTTTGACGCCTACTTGGAGGAAGAGGCCGCAGTCGAGCAGGAGCCGTATCAAACGTATCGGCGGGTGGTGGCTGCAGCGGTCCGGCGTGTCGGCGAGCGACTGTGCCTGCCTGTGTCTGAGAAGCAGGCGGCGGTGGTGGCGGATTCGGTCGGTCGGTGGCGCCCGTTCCCGGACACCAACGCGGCGTTGCGCGAATTCAAAAAGCGATTCCGCTTGGGCGTCCTGTCGAACGTCGACCGCGACCTGTTCGCCCACACGGCCCGACAACTCGACGTCGAGTTGGATTTTGTCGTCACGGCCCAAGACGTCTGCTCGTACAAACCCACCCATCCGCATTTTGAACGGTTCCTCGAGATGTCCGAACGTGGTGCGGCCAGAGGCGGCTGGCTGCACGTGGCCCAAAGTCAGTACCATGACGGCGTGCCAGCGACTCAGCTCGGCATTCCGTTTGTATGGATCAACCGTCGCAAAGAAAAGCGACGCCACGACGTCAGACCCGTGGCTGAGTTTCCCGACCTGGCTTCGTTCGTTGATGAGGCGATTGATTCTTGGAACAACGAGTGACGGTTTAGGTGTCGGCTATTAGCTATCAGCCAAAGAGGACGTGCTCCGTTGCCTCGGGCAACCAACTGTCAACCGGTAAAGAAGCGGTGTATCTCCTCCGGCTGATAGCTGACGGCTTTCGACTATTCACTATTCTTGATTCATTAAAGGATTCCCCTAATGCCAGAATCGCAATTTCCACCCGGAACCCCGGTGCGTGTTGTTCAAGTTGTCATGAAGCGCGACGAGTCCTATGAGGCACAGGTCGACGGCGTCGTCGAGGCCTGGGAGACCCAGCCCACCGGAAGCTGGTTCGCCCACGGCAAGAACCACAAGTTATGGCTCAAGCGGCTGAGACTGCGCAAGGCCGACGGCGAGCTGACCTCGGTGGTCATCGACGACCGGACGTCCGTAGCCAAGATCGAACCGGCGGTTGCAGGACACGTGTGACATGGGACGGCATCGTGATCTCGGATCAGGCCTGTGGTCGGCGTCTCGAGCACGCGCAAGCGCTGGTGCGGTTCGTCCTGACACAACGCGTTCAGGATCGCATCGCCGGTCTTGGCCGTGCCCTGCCGGCCTTGTCCACATCCCTGCCCGCGTTTCTAAATGCCGAGCACCCCGAGCGACGCCGCCCGTTCGTTGCTTCAATGAATTATGCCTGCACTCAACCCGCCTCACCGCACTTCGGTCTGCTCGACCGTGCCGTCAACGACCACCTCCGCGCTTTCCTCCAACCGGACGCCAAACTCACGGCCTGCGAGCTTCTTGACCGCCTGGCCGGCGATCCGGTCATCAGCAAGCACTTCTCGATCGATCGATCCAACGGGCAATGACGCACTCACGCCGTGACATCCTGACGTTCCTATGGCCTTGGCTCGTTGGCGTCGTGCTGCTGACAGCCGTTCCAATGGGGGCTTCACTGGTCCTTTCCATCACACGGGTGGAGGGTGATCTTGGCCTGCAAAGCTACACGTTCGTCGGCGCCGAACACTACCGAGCGATGCCGGCGATCGACCGGCAATACGAGTTGAGTCCGGCCGATCCGTGGTATTGGCATGTTATGGGCGGCAGACCGCAAGATACACGCCTCGTTCAATCGCTTTATAACAGTTTGTATTACACGTTTTTCGCCGTGCCGCTTGGGCTGATGGTGTCGCTGGCGATGGCCATGCTGTTGAACAGGTCGGCGCCCGGCATGTCGCCGGTCCGTGCGATCGTCTATTTGCCGAATCTACTTGGCGGCGTAGCGACGATTGTCATCTGGAGTTGGCTGTTCAATCCGAGATTCGGGTGGGTGAACGAATCGATTCGGTTTGTTTACGCGGTTTTGGACCCGCTTGTAGGCCTTGTCCGTGCCGGGGGAACGGATGATTGGCCCGTGCCGAGGTGGTTGTACTCACCGACGGCGTGCAAACCGGCGGTGATACTGATGCACGTCTGGACGGCTGGGGGGTCGATGTTGATCTTTCTGGCGGCCCTGCGTCGGGTTCCAGGTGAACTGTACGACGCGGTCTCGCTGGACGGCGCCGCGTGGTGGCGACGCTTTCGGCACGTCACGCTACCGATGATCTCGCCCGCGCTGCTGTTCAACAGCGTTCTGGGCGTGATCACGGCCATGCAAGCCTTCGGCGAATCGTACCTGCTGCAAAACCGGGCGCAGAATGACGGGTTGCTGTTCTACGTTCATTACCTGTACCGCGTTGCATTTGAGCCGCCCTATCGTCTCGGCTACGCCTGCGCCATGGCGTGGGTTCTTTTTGCGATACTCTCTCTTGTCATCACGCCGCTGCTGATCGGCGGGCGGCGCCTGGTTTACGATGCGTTGCGATGATAATTGGTTTTCGTGAGCGACCGTGTTGCTTTCACAAATACACAAACCTGCTGCGACAAAACGGGCCCTTCTTGTCCTTGTGTTGATCGCCGTCTGCGCGATCATGCTACTGCCGTTCACCTGGGCGGTGGCTTCGTCTCTGAAACCGTTGGATGAAGCGTACGCGTTTCCACCGAGGTTTTGGACCGACTCGCCGCAGTGGTCCAACTATCCCGAAGCCATGACCCGATTGCCGATGCTTCGCTTTCTGCTCAACTCGCTGATAATCTGTTCGGCATCCGTCGTGGGGGCGGTGCTGACGTCTTCGATGGCCGGCTACGCCCTGGCACGGTTTAGGTTTCGCTGACGATCAGCCTGCGTTTTTGCGGTCGTCGCGTCCGTGCTCATTCCGACCCAGGTCCTGCTTGTACCGCGCTTCTTGATCTACGACCTGCTCGGATGGGTCGGAACCTATAAGCCGTTGATCGTGCCCGCATGGTTGGGCGGCGGAGCGTTCAACGTCTTTTTGTTCCGCCAGTTCTTCCGCACCATGCCGCCCGAGCAGGAAGACGCCGCCAGGCTTGACGGCGCGACGCCGTGGCAGGTCTACACCAAGGTCGCGTTGCCCTTCGCCTGGCCTGCGGTGATCATAGCCGGGTTGCTCAGTTTCGTCTATCACTGGCAGGAGTTCCTCGACCCGTTGATCTACCTGTCGGATTTCACAACCTATCCCGTTTCGCTGGGTCTGCGGATGTACCAATCCATGGCCGGAACGTGGATCAATCTGCTAATGGCCGCCGGCGTGACGGCGCTGGTGCCACTGGTCATCGTCTTCATCTTATGTGAGCGCCAGTTGATGAAGGGGTTGGGAATGTCAAGATGAGGGCGAATGTGGAATGATGAATTAGGAATGCTGAATGAAGACGAAATGCTGAATGTAGAATGGCAGATGAATCCTCACGAGGAGATGCGGGTGGGGGACGGAAACCACGGAAGGGTGAAGAATGAAGTCTGACGAGGGGGTGCTCGGGGCATTCTGAATTCGTCATTCGCTATTCCCACCATCGGTCCCCCACCCATCGCTGCGCGATGAATGGGGCACCCCCTATTCGCTATTCCCACCATCCGTCCCCCACCCATCGCTACGCGATGAATGGGGCACCTCCCAACCTGTCATTTGACCGGCTGGAAAGCCGGTCCCACAGGATTCTTGGGATAGGCTCTAAACCCGCGCCCCGGCGTTTACAAGAGCCGCAATGCGCTCGATCGTTCGGCCGGTGGCACCCTGATGGCGGACGACAACTTCGCGTGCTCGTGAGCTCATCAGCCGGGCCTGCTGCGGGTCTGCCAGCAGGCCGGCGACCGCGTCCGCCAGCGCGCCGGCATCGTGCACCAGTTGGATCGCGTCTGCATTCCGCAGGGCGTCGACGGGCGCCTGGAAGTTGTCCGTGTGCGGCCCAATGATGATCGGTTTGCAAAGCGCCGCCGCCTCGATCGGATCGGAACCGCCCATCGGCGTCAGCGATCGCCCGACAAAGACCACATCGGCAAGGCAGTAGAACTTGCGCAGTTCCCCCATCGTGTCGCCGAGGATAACGCACTCGGGATGGACTCCATCCCGTGACGCGCCGTGATCCGCGCAGGCTAAAGCCTGCGGCTCGGGGTCGCTTCGGCGAACGCAGTCGAACCCGACTGAGCGGATCAGTCCGAATACCTCATCGAATCGTTCGGGCTTGCGCGGCACAACGGCGAGGCGAAGACGCAGCCCGCGGTCGCAGAGCTCTTGATAGGCGTTGAGAATGATCGATTCCTCACCCGGCCCGGTGCTGCCGCAGACCCAAAACGGAGTTGTAGCGTCGATTGACAGCTCGTCGCGCAGTTGATCGGCACCCTCGACTGCGTCGGTGATCTCGGCCGTGTCCCACTTCATGGACGATGTGATCTCGATCCGGTCGGACAGGACACCCAGGGCGTGAAACCGGTCTGCTATGTCCTGATCTTGCGCCCCGACCCAGGTAAGGTCCGTGAACATCGGCCGGATCAGCGACCCGAACCCGGCAAGGCGCTTGGCGCTGCGGTCCGTAAGGCGTCCGTTGACGACAACCACAGGCACGCCGCTGTGTTTTGCCGTCCGCACCAGGTTGTACCACACCTCCAGTTCCACCAGCACGATGAGCGACGGGTTGATCCGCCGCAGCGCTCGATCAACCACCCAACTGAAATCGAGGGGAAATCGAAAGACGCAACCCGCGCCGTAGAGCTGAACCGCTCGGGCGTAGCCGGTATCCGTAGTGGTCGAAACGACAATGTCGCAGTCCGGCAGAGAGCGGCGCAACCCCTCGATGAGCCGGGGAGTGGCATTGACCTCACCCAGCGAGACGGCGTGGACCCAGATTCGGCGCCTGCGAGGATCGAATCGCGGAACATACCCGAACCGCTGCCGCCACCCACGACGGTTTTTGCCCACCACCAGCGCGTTATAAAGTGCGACCGGCAGGTACGCTAAGCCCGCCGCCAGGTACACTAAGTCAGCCAGCCAACGCATTCGTGGATCATCGTAGACGTCGCGGCCCGAGGCGGCAAGGCGGTCACGCCCTGGTCGCTGGAAGACGCTATAATGCTTCGGTTGATCGGCAAAGAAACGGATATTCATGAGCCGCAAGCGATCGCTGAAGATATTGATGCCGTCCGTTCCCGATCAACGATGGTCGTGTCGCTTGTGCGGGCGGTGTTGTTGTGAGCTTGTGGAGCATCTGACGGACGAGGAGCGCCGACGGATCGACCGTCAGGGGTGGGGCGACTCGCTGGGAGCTGCGCCGTACGTGCGGATAGGCAAAAGCATCGTGCTCAACAAGCGCGACAACGGCGCGTGCGTGTTCCTCGACGAGAAAACGAAGCGCTGCAGGATACACGAGAGATTCGGCGAGCGGGCCAAGCCCGCCGCCTGCCGGATCTACCCGTTTTTCGTCCGCGACGTGCCACAGGGCTGGCAGGTCTCGTGGCGGTTCGACTGCCCCGGCATTGCCGCCTCACGCGGCGCCCCGATGAGCGATTACCTCCCGCTGCTCAACGAGTTGACCCGAACACTTGGCCACGAAGGGGCCACCGGCGATGACTGCCCTCAGATCGTCCCGGGGATTCGCGCCACTGAAGACGAAACGCGGATGATCATCGATCGCCTGGTCGGCTGGTTTGAAGACCGCTCGCAGACCATGCGACACCGCATGATCGGGGCGGCCTCGCTCACGGCCACGTTGAGTCAGGCGGACTACACCAACGTTCGCGAAGATCGAATGGCGGAGCTCGTCGGTCTTCTTCTCGAGGCGGTCCGCTGCGACGATCATCAGTCCCAGGATGACCCGCCTTCGCCCACTCAGCGGGGGCTGCTGCGCGAACTGGCGTTTGCCCACGCGGAACACGTCACCATCGCCGACATGAACGCCGGGTTTTTCCAAAGGACCACACGAAAGCTCAGCCAGGTTCGTGCAGCCCGTCGCTTCCGCCTCGGGGTTGGCGCGGTGCCTGCGATTCCCGGCTTCGACGGCGGTGTTGATTTCACCGCCGTCGAGCGCGTGCAGCCCATGTGTTCCGACAAGGACACTAAATCCGTAGAGAGCCTGATCATCAGGTTTGTCTGCCAACGTCTCAAAGCTCGTAGCGTCTTCGGATACGGCTACTATGGCTGGCCGATGTTTCTGGGGCTTATGGCGTTTTGGGTGTCGATCGCGGCTGCGGGCTGGCTGGCACGAGTTCACGCGGCCACGGCCGGGCGAAGCTCGCTTATCTATGAAGATGTCTTTGAAGGCCTACGAATCGCCGACCGCTCCGCCGGACGGTCTCCCACACTGGGCACGCGGGCGGAACGCCTGCGACTCAAGTATCTCGCAGACGACGACGGCCTGATCAAACTCCTACACCATTACGCGCTGGTATAGGGATCATCACCTGGGAGGGTGAAGATCCTCTTTGCGGAGGAGGGCAAAAATTCTCCTTCCGGAGGAGGGCGAAGATTCTCTTTGCCCACTGGCATGGGTGCCCCATTCTTCGCCGCAGGCGTAATCCCATGAAAGGCTATCTCCCGCCGGAGAGTATGATCTGCGGCGCGGGAACGTTTTGTTCAGGAGACAGCCATGAAAACGAAGCGAAGGATAGCACAGGTGGGTTGTGATTGCCATC
>Ga0114922_10002219_pt1 | contig 18299 bp, 12 predicted proteins | sample AartaG_FD_100975 | JGI IMG/M metagenome (GOLD analysis project Ga0114922, IMG submission 100975) | Deep subsurface microbial communities from Aarhus Bay to uncover new lineages of life (NeLLi) - Aarhus_00045 metaG | ecosystem: Environmental > Aquatic > Marine > Oceanic > Sediment | place...
CGGATTGTGTTGCCATAGCTGGAGGTAGATTTGCACCTATTCCCACGACACATGAGGATGGTTTCAAAGCCACCAGGGAAGCCATATTGGAGCGAGTAACTGAGAAAGCAAAAATAATCATTGTAAACAATCCAGCAAATCCAACAGGAGCTGTTTGGTCTCAGAGTGACCTGGAGACGATCGCTGAAATTGCTGTTAGTAAAGACCTGCTAATTATCTCTGACGAGATATATGAGAAGATCATATTCGATAAACTGAAGAGCACCAGCATTGCTGTTTTACCCGGGATGCGGGAAAGGACCATAGTAGTCAATGGTTTCTCCAAGTCTCATGCCATGACTGGTTGGAGAATTGGTTATCTGGCTTCTCATAAGGATTTCGTCGATCAGATACTGAAAATCCATCAACACTCAGCGACCTGTGCTGCTGCTGTAAGCCAGTATGCAGCGATTGAGGCTCTGTCGGGGCCACAAGATCAGGTTCATATGATGATTGCTGAGTATCAGAGTCGTCGTGACTTTGTTTACAGAGAGTTCAATGGTCTAAAGGGCATCTCCTGCATTAAGCCTCAGGGCACTTTCTATGCTTTTTTGAATGTTCAGGAACTTGGAATGTCTTCTTTGGAGGTATCTGAGTATTTCCTGGATAGAGTTCGCGTAGCAGTGGTTCCAGGATCGGCTTACGGAAAGTCAGGGGAGGGCTACGTTCGAATATCATTTGCGACTTCTAATGATAACCTGAGACAGGCTGTCGAGAATCTTAGGTCTATCCTATGAAAGAGGTTATCCAGATGGCTTGTATAATCTATAGGAATATCACAAGGCCTGATCGCAAGCTAGTTGAGGCATTCAGAGAGGTTCCAACAAGCATAGTTTCTGACGTTATGAATCGGTCAAATGCTATGCATCATTCGGTCAAACCTTTGGTTCATGATATATCTTTTGCTGGCCCGGCTGTTACAGTCCAGTCAATGGTTGGGGACAATATTATGAGTCATTATGCAATATCCGAGGCTGAACCAGGTGACGTAATAGTTATAGATGCGAAAGGACATTTGGATACGGCTGTTTGGGGATATGTACAAACCAGAGCATGTATTCTGAAAAATATAGAAGCCGTAGTTATTGATGGATCTACCAGAGATGCTAAGGAGATTCGGGAATCGCGCTTTCCGCTTTTCTGCAAAGGCGTTTGCCCTACGGGACCTCATAAAGGATGGGGAGGAAGCATCAATAACCAGATTCAGTGTGCTGGAGTAACAGTCCAACCAGGTGACATTGTTATTGGTGATGATGATGGAGTTACAGTTGTACCCCAAGGTATTGCTGAGGAAGTACTGAAAAAAGCCAGGGATCGGATCAAATTGGAGAGCGAGTGGATGAGCCAACTGGAAAGTGGCATGACAACTGTCCAGATCCTTGGATTTGAGCGAAAGATGAACGAATTAGGAGTTGAATTTGGGGACCAGGAGTAAGAGATCATGGTAATAGACTCCCATATTCATTTGAGAAACAAAGAGAACCTGGCTGAAGAATTACCTGATCTGATAGAAAAACAGCGTTCTGCCTGTATTGACCATGCAGTTCTGATATTCAACCCACCGGAAATGTTTTTATGGGAGAAGAATAAGGATCTAATCTCAGAATATCAGGAATCTCTTTCCATAGCGTGCGCCGTTGATTTCCGCGACGAGGATTCCATAGATAAAGTCACAATGGATGTTGAGGAGTATGGGGTTAAATCCTTGAAGATACATCCAAGGTTGCAGGGAATTCAGAAGGAAGAATATTCTCAATTAGTTCTACTAGTACAAAGAGCTAAGGAACTTGGTATACCGATAATTGTAGATGGATTCTACTGGGGAAAAAATATTCACGCATACGATGGGATTAAATGCACGGCATATATCGCCGAGCGAATAGAGCCTCATCCTGTAATATTAGCGCATATGGGCGGTCACAGGCTATTGGAGGCCATGCTTCTAGCCAAGGAGCAACGGAATATATTCCTGGAAGTTTCACTAACATTTAACTACTTCAAAGGCAGTTCTCTTATACAAGACGTTGTTTATGCGATTAAAAAAATCGGGCCCGATCGCTGTCTATATGGCTCTGATTACCCTGACTTTGAGATGGATTATTCCTTATCCGAATTCGAAAAACTCCTCTATTTGAATTCATTCTCTGAGGCTGATAAGGAAAATATCCTATACAAGGTATCTGGTAAACTATTCCAGGTTTAGTGAGTTTTTGTCGATAATGTGCCAGGGACTTTTTTCCTCCAAACGGCCATAACGGGAGAATGAAATACTATGCCAGATCTGGATATCCTCGAGTGCACGCTTCGCGACGGCAGTTATGCTATAGATTTTCAGTTTACGGCTGAGGATACCGCTATCGTTTGTGCTGCTTTGGAGGACGCGGGTTTCCGGATGATAGAGATTGGACATGGAATTGGCCTGGGGGCATCCAGTCCACAGCTTGGTATTGCTGCCGCTACGGATGAAGAATATTTGAGAGCTGCGGCTTCTGTCTTAAAGAAGGCTAAATTCGGAGCCTTCTTCATCCCCGGTATTGGACGAAAAGAGCACCTGGATCTGGCGAGAGACTATGGAATGGGCTTCGTAAGAATTGGCACCAATATTACGGAGTCGGAGGAAGCAGAAGAATATATAAAATATGCAAAGAGTTTGGGCTTTGAAGTGTCATATAATGCAATGAAGTCTTATGCTGTGACTCCGGAAGATTTGCTTCAAAGGGCCAAAAGCGTGGTTGATTGGGGAGCTGATATTATTTGTCTTGTTGATTCTGCTGGCGGAATGCTTCCTTCTGACGTCAAAAATTATATAGAGCTTCTGCGGGATGGTACAGATGCCAGAATAGGATTCCACGGTCACAACAATTTTCTGCTGGGTAATGCAAACAACCTTGCGGCATTAGAGGCAGGAGCTACAGTGCTTGATAGCACTATACAAGGGATGGGGAGAGGTGCTGGCAACGCCCAGACCGAAGTAATGGTTATTTTGTATGAGAAAATGGGTTTTGAAACCGGAATAGATAAATACAAAGCAATGGACATCGGAGAAAAGATAATACGTCCCAAGATGAGAGAGTCACACGGTGTTAGTGCCATCGAACTTACGACAGGTTATGCGCTTTTTCACTCAAGCTTTCTCAAGAGAATTTACAGGGCTGTCGATGAATTACACGTGGACCCAAAGGCTTTGATTATTGAAGTAAGCAAAATTGACAAAGTAGATCCAACGGAGAGTCTTATAATGCGAGTGGCGAGAAAAATCGCCGAGGAAGAAAGCAGGAAAAAGGAGATCTATTTCCCAAGGAGGATAGATACGGGCTATTATCCTGGACGAGGCGGCAAAAGTGGAGAGTAAATATGGAACCCGAAAATCGAGCCAGAGCAATTGCAGGGATATTAAAAGAGGAGTCTGACAAAACCGGGAAGATGTCAGTATTTGTTATAACCAGTTTTCCTCGTGAGGAGGACACTGAAATTCTCTTTCCTGCTGCCAGAGAAACTGTTACCAATGTTGTTGGCTTTTGCGAATTGGGAGACAGGAATGCTATTATTGATGTCCTTAAAGCCGTAGATGGTCTGGTCGATTTTGCCCTTATCGACGTCGAAAAAAAGGTTTCCGGGCTACCAGATCCCTATAGTCTGGCAGCAGATGAATTAAAAACCACGCAGGTCCTGACTTACAAGGATAACGATGTCTGGGTGAGAGCTGTCGATATGTTGATTTCCTTTCTCAAGACCGATATTGTGGATGCTAGAGTGACAATAGTAGGAGAGAGTAACATAGCGTATAAGCTGGCTCTGAAGGCGGCAGAGAGAGGAAGTATTGTTAAAATAGCCTGTGGAGATAGCTCCGAAGAAGCTCGGATCAAAGCAATCGTGCAGGGCCTCAATCTGATGAAGGTATCCTGTGCCAAACACTCTATTGAATATTCATTTGATCCAGTTAGCGCTGCAGCCGACGCTGATGTCTTGATAGGCGCTAAGATCAAAAGCCCAACAGTCACTCTGGAGGTGGTCAAAGCTGCGGCGCCCGATTGTGTTTTTATAGATGCTGGCATAGGAACATTCACAAGTGAAAGTGCTGATTATGTCAGAAAGAGTGGCTCTATGGTCTACCGGTTTGACAATCGGGCGACCTTGTCGAGTGAGATTCTCGCTCTGCTTGAAACCAGAGACCTGATACAAAATGTTATGGGCGAGGGTAAAATCGCTGGGGTTCCCGTTGTAGCAGGCGGGGTTATCGGAAAAGATGGCACAGTTATAGTGGATTCCATATCTCATCCAACTCATGTAATAGGTTTGGCTGATGGAACGGGTAGAGTGCGCTATGAAGCCCGCGATGGTACGGAGAAACAGCGTTTGCGGATAGTTAGACAAGCTATTGGGCAAGGTTCTGGAGAGACTTCTCTGGGAATAGATGAGAATACCGGTAATGATAAGGTATAGATTGGTTGGTGGTAAAGATAAGGAAAGATATCTCCTCGTATCATGCATGGCTGGTAGAAATAGGTTTGTTGTTCGTTGCTTTTGCTTTTGGGATATTCGGTCTAGATAGATCACCAACCGTGTGGTATGATGAGACTCTCTTTAATGAGCTTCCATATCAATTAGCCTACCACGGGAAATTCATATCCAGTTTGGAGCCAGGGCTTGCTTTCCGAGATCAAGCACATTTGGGCCCGCCCATACATCCCGTCTTTCAGGCTGTCATTTTCCGCATTCTGGGATTTGGCATCTGGCAGGTTCGCCTTTCAGGCCTGTTTTTCCATCTGCTGGGTGTTCTTACCTTATTCCTGGCGGGCAAGCTCTATTTCAACAACCGGATAGCGGGGTTGGTTTCCTCAGCTCTTTTCCTGTTTGATCCTGCCATAGTGAAGAGCTGGCGTTCTGGTAGACCGGATGCCATGGCCATCTTTCTTGGGTTATTTGCGCTTCTCATATTGTTATATGTCCTTCGTTCCACCTCCATGCATGGCCGAACTTCCATTGTTTTGTATATTATCTCGGGAGTAGCAATGGGTTTGGCTTGTAGTACTCATCCTAACTGTTTATCCTTTGCCGTTTCCGGCATAATATTTCTGGTTCTTGGCCTGAAAACCTGGAAGAAACGCATCACTGCAATGCTTTTATATAGCATTGGCGGTGTATTAGGCATGGCACTATGGATTGTGCGCGTATTGACATATCCACATATCTTTGCCCAACAGTTCCTATCGCTATCTGCAAGCGTCGTAGGTATTTCTGGCCTTTTAGTGGGTCTGATAAGTCAAGCGCAATATCTGGTTGGTTATTACAAGTTGTTTCCACTTTTGCTGGGCGTGCAGATTGGCGGGATAATCTGGGGATTTAAGACGCTAGACTCAAGACGCAAGACTCAAGATGCAAGACTCAGAAGGTCTATAGGTCTATGGGTCTATGGGTCTTCCCTAGCAAGTTGTTGGTCATTGCTTTTCTACTTCACAGTGATCCGCACAAGCCATCCCCTACCTTATGTTGTGCCAATTATGATTCTGGGGGCTGGTGGATTGGCAATATTCTATATGTCCAAACTCTCTAAAGCCCGTGCCATGTCCCGTACAATTCTTATTTTACTTGCCTTCCTTATACTAGCAAACGGCCTCAGTGTTCTGACCCTACGTGCATTCGCGACGATCTGGCAATGGGAGGGGAGATCCCACAGCGCTTTAGTCCGTGAGTGGCGAGAGAAAATCCCTTCTGGGGCAAAAGTTGCAGCACCACCCGGGTGTTGGTATGCCGCATTAGCAAATAAAAATCCGTGTCGTTACAATAAGATTCTGTCAGGCGGCGGCGATCCTCGTGATTATAGAACTCGCATTGTAGAGGATAACGTTGAATATCTGGTTTTGCAGGCAAATGCAGACCTTCACAACTATTTGCTGGATAAGCATGTTAATTTGCTCCAATATGTCAATAGTATCCGGCGACCTATGCGACATCTTATTGGTATTGAAGTAGGGGAATATAACTTCGACATTTACCGAAGGAAGTGACGAGTTATCCATCACTCACGTATTATCGCTCACATCGCAATACCAGCTAGTACCATCAAATATACAGGTCATGTGATCGCCGGGAACAGGTGACCAGTCCGTCCCGCCGTTGCCCCTCAAGTTCGTGCCGGTGAAGTCGATGTTAGTTTTATTATCCCCGAATATGACCTTGATTTCCTGCCCTGCAACACCGTCGTCAAACGTGGTGATGGTAGTAGTAGCTGTATTAGCCGTCTTAAAGATGTTCCCATTGGACACACTGGGAGTTGCATCACCGTTTGAGAAAGTGGTGATAGAGGACGTGATCATCCGGCCACCCACCCTGAAATCGCCGCTAAGCCCTTTACTCTCGTCATAGATAGAAGAGGCCAGGGTGCCTTCCACAATCTCAATACCATCAAAGTAGCAGTACTCTCCAGGGGAGGCGCTGTTATACCAGGCTCCAATCTGGATTCTGCACGTGGAGAAGGCCGTGGATAGGTTGAAGGTGACTGTTATTGGAGTCCATTCTTCTACAGGAATGGAGAAGACTTCGGAATGCGAAGCAGCGCTGCCGCTATAGTATATTGAGATTCGAGGATTGAAACCATTGGAGGCTGGCTTATATGCCCATGCCCGTATAGTCACCTGGTTCAGTTTGTATATGGACTCGATATAGCCGCTGGCTTGAGAATCAGGGTCTACATCACCAGGGCAATGCACATAGATGGTACTATAACCCAGCGAATCGTTATCCCCGTAGCACCACTGGCCAACAGACAGACTCCCGTATGCCCCGGGATTTTCAGTAGCCAGAGATCCGCCAATAAATACGGCACGCGGCTTGACTGCAATCCCGGGATCTCCGCTGCTGGACGTCTGGCAGTAGTATACATCCGTAGATCCCTTCTTGGTCCACTGGTAAGCCGCGGAGCGACGGTTTTTCATGAAGGGTCTGCAATATCGTTTCGCATCCAGATCATGGGCGATAGCAACTCCGGTTTGGCCACCAGCCACAGTAGCCTTGACCGAGAAGTTGCCGAATTTTACTATGCCACTTTCCTTAGACAGGCAGCCAGACACAGGCCACGAAGAAAACCCCAGCGGAGCACCTCCAACCCAGGACTCTAGCATACCATCCACCATGTTGCGGTAAGACTTGCTAGGGGTATACATACCACTCGCCGCGTAAGTTACCTCGCTTACGTTGGATATATCCTCCACAGTGGTGGAAGCACTTGAGGCGACGATACCTGCCGCACTTGTAGTGACGTTCTCAATAGAAATCTGCCGAGAATATTCATCCACGTTCAGCCCGTTGCTGTGGACATAGGTATTTTCCACGCTTATATTCCGCGACTTAGAGATGTAAATACTCCCACCCGCAAAGCAGTTCTCAATTTTACCATTAGCGCAATTAGCAAGCTCAATTCTTGAACCGGCTCCCTCCAGGTGTACTCCCTGGATATGGAAATACTGGCAGATGCCCTGCAAATAAATCCCCTTTTCAGACTGAGCCTCAACCAGCCCACCCACAATCTCAACACCACCCTCATTATTGGAATCCGTCATATAAATACCATACACACCCCCCTGCAAATTGGGGTGGAAGAAAGTAGTGGCATTAATAGACCTGCCCCCGGCCCTCTCCGCATATACCCAGTACTGGTTTGCCGAACAGGCGCCGAAGTGAGAGCTGCTGCTCATCAAAGACCGAAAGGTGTTGAAAAGCGAACCATATAGATGAACGCCGTAATATCCGCCCTGCAGCCAGACATTCTCAAAATAGCCGTGGCTTATCAGATTATTCAATCTTATCAGCGACTTGCCCGGGGAAGTCGCGGCCGACCCCAGGAATACGTTCTCCATACGAACGTGGCCAATACACGAAAAGACAAAGAGGTTATCGTCAGCGCTCTGAAAAATCTGGGTACTAGGACCACACCCCACGATAGCCAGGTTCTTAGTGACGTTAATAGGCGTGCTAACTGTATAATTGCCTCTTGGGAAATAAATAGTGCTGCCATGCGGAGCCGCGTTAATAGCATCCTGAATAGTAGCGTAATCATCAACAACGATAATTTTAGTTTCATCGGTAAATGTACCCGGGCCGGCAGCCCCCTCAGGCCCCTGCGGCCCCTGCGGCCCCTGCGGCCCTGGTATTCCTTCTGAGAGTGAACCGAATGGCATGATTTCATCTCCTGTGATAAGGTTGAGAACTAAGACAATAACTGCCCCGGATAGTAACAATCTGGGGATCGATCTTAAGTTGCGCATCTTTCTATCCTCTTTCGCAGCAAAGAAACAAATGCTGGTTTGATATCACATCACAAAATCAAGAGAAATTTATTACCTTTCCATTGCAGTGTATATATCAAACATTATAGCATTTCTGACTGCTTTTTGATAGAAAGATGCCAGTAATCTGGATATAAATGCCGGGAGTGCATGTTACAGGACTCCCTCATGATACATATCGAGGCAGGAATGTAAATATGTGAATCTAAGCCAGGGGAGTTCTGTCTGAGGTGATAGTTACAGTATTAGGGAGGCGCATTTATCCACTATTGTTAGACAAGGTTTACGTCCAAGCATAAAATTTTCTTCCGGAAATCCAGTGTTATAGCATCCTGGTATATTTCATGCTATCTTTTGGGACAGGAATGATGCTGTTGGCAAATCCAGCTTCACATTTCTCCCTTCAAAAACCGATATATATAATGGGACACTTTCTTAACAGGTGCGGGAGATTGCTCCCATAGATTCTATCACCCGTTACGCGTCACTCGTCACTAAGTATGGATTGCTGAACCCTTTAACACAAATGTTTTACAGCATTTTCATCAACAGATCATGATTACTTGCATTACCTATACCATAGCAAATCACTACTATATGCATTACTTATCGGAGGAATCGAAAAACCTGAAAACTGAGAACTGAAAACCGAAAACGGAAATCAGATGATTACTTAAGTAGTGAATCTCACCAAGTAATCAAGTAATGAAAAAAATCGCTGAGAATGGATGCACCAATAGACTCATAGACCCATAGACTAATTGACTAATCAACCCTGTTCCATCGGTTTCCGGACGAAAAGTTCATGCTTTGGGCTTACGTCCCTGGAATATTTGATAATAGATTCCGTCTCAACGGTTTATTTCCTTTTTGATCTCTCCCCACGTTGCAGTGAGTTGTCCTATCGGGTTCACAGGGCTCAGCTTTGTATTGGGTATCTGGGGGCCTGTGACCTTGATATTGTCGTAGTGAACCACTTTATCCTGAACGGACAGTGCGATAGTACCTCTCTCGTAATCTTTATCTGTGGCGGAGATCAGTTCCTCGCCATCGTAGGACACCGTTATGGTATCGCCCTGGCAACTCAATTTCAAGGTACGGTACTCATCCGTCACTGGCTCATAAGGCTCTTGAGCCACGTTTGATAGCGCGGTATTGATATCCCAGCCTGGATTTTTGTAGAGATTTATCCTTCTATCTCCTGGGTATAGCCAGACCGCATAGTGCCCCCCAGAATCCAGATCGACGCGCGCTCTGATCCCGCCGGGGTAGTTGGCCATTTCTTCATGTTTTATATCTACTTCCAGTTCATAGTCAGTCCATTCGCTGACGTTGGGTACTTCTGGAGTGCCCACAAAATTCATCTGGCCAATAGCCTGGTCCCAGGCCTGTCCTTCGGGGTCAAACATCAACACTCCATCTACCACTCCCCAGAAAACATTATCGTTTTTCTCGTTCTGCGGAGATCTTTCCCATCCTTCCGCGTCTCCGTCCTCGAAATCCTCTATTAGCGTTCCTGCAAAACATATCGAAACTGATACTAATAAGACGATGAAGGCAAGATACGTTATTCTTAACATGATCACCCCTCCTGCATATACACTCCCCGATACCGAGGAAGTTCTTTGGGAAATCCCTGTGCAAAACTTTAATCTCCTCAGATACACAATATCAAGTCACCGAAGTTTGCCTCACCTCCCCCAAGCTGTCCTCTGCTACTTCATCTTCACGAACATGTATGCCATATTGTATTTGCGGTCGTCCCCGGGTTCCTGATATGACTCGTTATATCTTTCCACCAGGTAATCGTAAGCCTCTATAATCTCAACGAACTTCTGGGGGTATTTCTCCTTGAACTCATTTGCCACAGACCCTGGAAGGGAGAAATTGTCGATAAGCTCAACTGCTGGCAAATTCTGCTTCTCTTTCACCTCAAGCCACCAGTTGTATTCCGTCATTTTCTCGTCCTCATCCCTGTACATAACTGGCCAGACGTAGTAGTCCTCGCGGATCAGTAGCCCCAGACCGTTATCAAATACATGTATCAGGTCAATATCCTCTATCCAGTCCTGCATCACTTCCAGAAGGGTCTGTGGGATGTCCTGTGGCGTGACGTGGTAGTAAAACTCCTCTTCTCTCAATACCATCTTGACTTTGACACTCTTCTTATTTTCTTCACGCAGCAGTTCCTCTATATCATAGCCAGTCAGGAAGAGGAACGGAACGTTGCCATTGGCTGTATCTATCAGAACGTCCTCCGCTTCCAGGTCGTACAACAGCGCCATATGTTCCCAATAGATCATATATTTCTTACCAAGCTCAAAATCCAGTGTTTCCAGTATCTTGCGAAGCGCGTCCGCCGGGAATGGCCCCTTCGCCCCAGGGCCTCCCAAGACATATTCTGATTTGAAGTCGTAAGCGTCGCTTATGAGTTTCATAGCGGAGCACTTCTCGGCGCACGTCCCACCTCTACCTGCGATGATGTTATGCAGAGTCTCGGCCGGATCTTTGAACCAGAGCTTATCACCGATAAAGCGGGAGTATAACTCGAAATCACTTTCCCACAATTTCTTTCCTACAGCCCGGAGAAACCTCTTCTGATCCTCGAGCGTACTGAGTCTTAATATTCTATCGGCTTCGCTGCCGTAGCTATCAGTGAGGCAATCCCGGATCAAACGCTCGAAGATGTCTCTGTTCTTCTTCCACTTCCTGATATTGTAGCCGTAGGGATTGCCTTCTTCAGAGATCTGAGAGCGATCAATTATGAGATCCAGTAACATGAGTTCCGGGTAATCTTCTGACTGAGCAAGCTCAAACGATGGCTCATCGTCGAGATCGACAACGTCATCCCCCTGTCTTATTACAAGCCCTTCGTAGAGGTCCAGAAGTTCCCCGTCATCATCGATCTTATAAATGCAATCCTGGATCACGTTAAGGTTTTTGGCTGACTCAGGTGTCATTCTCTCTCTATCTATGACTTTGACGTATCTATCAAGGAGTTCACGAAATGAATCGAATTCATCAGGGTTAATCTTCACAGCGCATTTGAATCTGTCGGGAAAGTCAGCGATTTGCAGAACGTAAGATATTTTCTCATTTTCTTTTATACCAGTCATAGTCTTTAGCCTCCGTTCATCTCTGGATGCTGACATCGGTTGTCGAGAGTTGAATATATAGCCGATCAGTTTATATATGAGCTTCGCTGCGAGGAAATCCGGCGCCGAATTACCAGGTTGCGGACTGAGTTCCACCACGTCAAAGGCTATAATCCGTCGTTCTTCAGAAACCTTCCTGAGAAATGCCAATACTTCGTCCCATAACATGCCACCTGGCTCTGGGGTGCCAGTGGAAGGCATTATGGATGGGTCAAACACGTCCAGATCTATGGTTAAATATACATTCTCGGCCAGTTGCTCTATTGCGCGGCGCATCCAGTCCTTTCGCGACCTTATATCCCGCATAAAGAAAACCGGCAATTCCTCGCGATCGATGAATCGTCTCTCAGGACGAGATAAACTGCGGACGCCAATCTGAAATGCGGGACAATATTCCAGCACGCGCCGCATGGCGCACGCGTGGCTGTATTGATCTCCATTATATTTATTGCGCAGATCGGCGTGTGCGTCCAGTTGGAGAACCGATATGGAATCATATACTTGAGCGAAGGCTGCGACCATGCCTGACGTTATGGAATGTTCACCGCCCAGCATAACTATAAGCTTGCCACTGGCCGCCAAATGGCTCCCCATTTCCTGAATAGATTGGAACATTTCCAGCGGGGCAGAGTTTTCTATTTCCATCTGAGGTAACGTATGAATGCCCCACAAATAGGGTTCACAATCCAGTTCGTCATCATAAAGCTCCACGTGCTCCGACGCGGCGATGATCGCACTTGGCCCATTTCGCGTTCCTGCGCCGTAGGTCACTGTCCCTTCGTAAGGAACTGGCAGAATGATGATCCCTGCATCTTTGAACTTCGTACGCCTGACGCCCACAAAGTTGCGCAAAAACGAAGGCTTTTCATCGGCCATTCGGTTCTCCTTCTATTGGTTTTGATCGCTCTAACGATATGATAATAATCTGTATACAGCCAGATGTCAACAGCGAAGCAAAATCTCCCAATGCAAAATATGTTGCAGCATATATCATGCTGTAAAATACGACATAGGCGTCGTTTCAGTTTTCATAACACTTTTTAGTTCACAATCCACTCCAGGCGTTGCATCTTGAGACATCAGAGTACTAATTTGCCATTGGATTCATTAACTCCCAGAATGCCAGATAATCTCGTTAAATCAAGGGATTAGAAGTTCGTAGGCCTGGAAGCCATTGTTCTAGCATAATTTCTGCTTAACACAATGTATTATGATTAAGCGTGCACTTTCGGATAACCTGGAATTTCTAATAGCAAGTTTAGCGTACATCATATCTCACGTGATCGATTACCTTCTTACGGTTCAAGGTATTACAGGGAATATAGCCAAGGAAGGTAACCCGGTGATCCGGGAATATATCAGCCTCTTTGGAGTGAAAGGCGGTCTATTGGCTTACAAATCACTTATCTGCGGAGGCATAATACTCGGTATGAAAGCCATCGATTCGCTGCGTAGAAAGAAGAAAACCAGATTCAGAGCTGAGTATATCTTATATGGAGGGGCGGTCTTGACAGCACTGGGGGGATGTTTGTGGTTGCTACCACACGATTCCGTAATAAGATTATTCACTTTGCTTAAGATGGTACCATAAGAGGAACGCAGCCCTCCAGATTAGCATCAAACCTCCAGAATATTGCAGTCCACAAGAAATGGTGAATTGAAACATGTCATTTCTCCAGCCCGCCTGCCAGGGACCGGAAATAATCTCGCTGATAAAGGTTTGTCCAGCTTTATTGCCAGAGTTGCCATATCAAGTAATATGGCTTCGATATTCTCAACTGTAACGTGGCCTGGAATTGGAACCGTATCAAGCCCGCAGCCGCAGACCGCAGAATACAATAATAGATTCGTAATACTATAGGCTCTTTCATTGGCTCTTTCAGCCAATCCAAAATCCTCACAGACTGGAAGCATGAGGCCAGAGTAACCACACGTTTTCACCGATAGATTCTTCAGAACACCAGTAATGAGCCCTGAAATAGCAAGTGTTCCTTGAGCGCCGAATTTCCCGAAACCGAGTTTCTCATAAGCAAAAGCGATACTTTCATCTGCGTCCAGCGACGGAGCGAGAGATGAATCGATCCCCCTATACTCAATCCCAAACTCCTTCGGGATCTGCCACGCAAGACACTCGACTTTACTGAGTTCCTTCTCGAATATGGATTTCAAATTCTGTTCTGCTTCTATGAGCCCTCTGGATTCTGAAAATGCCTTCATAGCCAGATCACTGCATTCCAGACCAATGGCAAAAGATGGTTCACCTTCATGGTATCCCGCCGGGAAGAACGGTATTCCTGGCTTACAGTTCGCCCATGCGCAGAATCGGAAATTGCCGTAGCCGTTCTCGGTCTCTTCAGAAATTCGCTTGATAACTTCCGCTGATGCCCTTGCGCTCTCGAAATCTATTCCACTTTCGATATCGCCGATCTTGCTTGAACAATAGACAATTTCCGTGTTCTTGTTGATTTCCGGGACAATCGCGATTCTCTCTGGAGTACTTGCATAACCTATACTGAAACAACTCACACCAACGCTCTGACAGAACTGCTCAATTCTTTGAACCGCGCTTACGATACCTGAGGTTGAAGGATATTGTAGATAATCCACCCAGGAGTTAGTAGCTATTCTGGTCTCCTGAACATCATATCCCTGTTGCTCGAAAAAGCTCTTTGCCTTATAGTTAAACTTAGCAGCCTGACTGATTTTATCTTCTTCCTTTGACGACTGAAGGGATATACCTGTTGTGATTGTCCTGATCTTCATTATATTTGTCCTAAGCAAGTTTCCAGAAGGGCTTTAAACTCTTCAGTGCCAAACCAATTAATCTATGAATGCTCATTAGTCGTGATCAGGGAAACCATGGCAAGTTCTGCCGAGGAAGGAATGATGCCGGATTATCAAAAACCTACCCCTCACAGCCTAATCAGTCGGATTCCTTACGTCTTTTCCCAGCCGCTCAAGTGCACGCTTGGCATCAGGGTTATCGGGATCTATATATGAAGCGATCCTATACTCAGATATGGCGGCATTTACAGTGCCTTGTTCTTCATAGATACGCCCCAAGCCATAATGTGCTGCAGCGTTACTGGGCTCCTCTTCAATAATCCTCTTGTATTCTGCCACCAATTCCTCACAGACATCGTATTGTGGTGATCCTTGAAAACCATGCTTTTGAAAGAAATCGCTGTGATCTTTCACTATTGCCGATGTATCGTAACCCTTCGATATAGCTTTATTAATGAGATTGATAATACGTCTCGCTTCTATTGTACTCCGCTTGACGCAACGAACCTCTTCCAGTTGATACCTGAAAAAGAAATCACATTCCTCCTGATGGATCTCATCATATAGATGATCAGCGCTGTCAATTCTGCGAGCCAGGTCATAGAAATGCCTCTTAAAGTATAGCTTGGCATCATCTATATCCTCAAAAGATTCCCCAATATGAGCTTTATCTATAAGTATACTGTAAGCCTTATTTACTGCTATGAATATTCTCGCTGCGCGCTTCTGGTTATCGGGATTCTTGTCGGGATGATATCTCAAAGCAAGCCTTCGGTATGCTCTCTTAATCTCTCTTCTGGAAGCACCTTCGCTCAACCCTAATATTCTGTAATATCTTTCAAGGGACTCAGACATCTGTCTCGCTTTCCTTCATATCAGGATTACTCTACGTAAAAGTTCCGCTGTATGCAGATTGAATCATAATATATACCATAACCTGAGGCATTGATCAAGGCAGTTTTTGCTCTGAGACGGTGACGCTCCTATCAATACAGAAAAAGTTCTGCCCAACCTGAAAACCCCAATACACATGTCGTTGCTCCTTCCCTTTGGGTATTTTGACAGGGATTCAATCTGCATCCTGGCATTCATTTTCATCTTTGCCTCCACAAACGGCGGTCGAAAAAGACTGTCACTGCTCGATCAAACATCAGCGAGTTACATCACCTACCAGCTTCATCCACTATCACCGAACTCTATCTCGAGTTGCTCTATTTGCGAGCCGGCCATTTCAGGATCTCCTATAAATTTACCTTCGGAATCGACGGGGAGAGCACCTTTCGACAGGAGGACGTTATTAGCGTTCTCCTCTTCCTGTCCTGCCTTACGGACGTATACCTTCCTGCCTTTTCGCAAGCCATCGATCACACCTGACCATGTGCCGCCTTTGGAGCCGGATTCTGCAACGTAGATCTCATCTGCCAGACCGTAAATGTATACATTGCGACCCATCGCAAGACCTGCGTTCCACGGAGATTTTGGGAAATACGTGCTGAGGGCAAGTAAGTCACCCTCGGCGATCTGAGCGGAGTATTTCCTGAACCCGCTGGCAAAGGTCATGATCCCCTGTGGCAGGACAATAATACTGCGGCCGTGATATTTCAAAGTTGATTCCAGCGCCATCCTATCGACACCTTTGGCAAATCCGCTCACCACGACCTTATGCTCGTCAACACACTTTCCTGCAACGGCGTCTGTAAATTGTAAGGCGATCTGGGAGGCATCTCTTGAGCCGACAATAGCGACGGATGGCTCGTGCAGCAAATGCTTGTCACCCTTTATATAGAGCAGCGGAGGCGAGTATTTGAGCTTTAGATTTTCTTTGAGGGTTTTCGGATAATCCTGGTAGTTGATGGGGATGATCTCAAATTCCTGCTGCAGAAGCTCCTCTGAAAGAGATGCAAGTTCAGGTAAATTGGATCTTGAGTTAATCAGATCAGCCGATTCTTTCGCGCTCAATTGAAATTCGCTTTGCCAATCGCTTTCGTCCATTTGGTAGAATTCAGCGAAGGAGAAATTCCGATTGCGCAGAATCTCTACGATAAGTTTGTTGATTCTCTCATTTCGCCACCTGGGCAGATGTGCTAATGCCATCCAGTAAGCAAGGTCGTGTAATTCAGACATTTAGATATCTCCACCAACTGTCTTAGCTATAACTAATGGCGCGATTTTTGCGGCGCCTAGTTTTGTGAGCATTCTTCCGATCTCTTTGATTGTTGCTCCGGTATCAATTATATCGTCGATGACCAGAACAGATTTACCCCGGATTTCTGATGGATTATCGTAGATAAACGCTTCCTTCACATTATCCCTTTTCAGGACGGAATTCTGGAATACCTTTTGCGGCTCGGTGAGTCGCATCTTTTTGAGACCGTCTGAGATAGGGAAATGCAGGTTCCTTGCGACTCTCTTCGCAAAGTTCTCAACCAGATCTCCAGACTCGGTTGGAGGTACGTAAACTACCAGGTCAAACTTCTCATAGCCAAAGTGTTTCCTGTATGCTTTCAACGTTTGAACTAAAAGATGGTCAGGAAAATAGCCGCCGTTTTCGTATTTGCAGTGATGAATTGTCGCACCAACGTCAGAAGATCCATAATATGAAGACGCAATGCCGTTCACCAGATTGCTTCTCGACGTTTCAACGTTTAACTCAGGAAAATATGCATCCTGGAAACTTTGTATTCTCTTATCCCACTTATCAGTAACAGATACCTGATGGCGATGTCCAAGGTCATTGTCACATCTTCCACACCGCTCTACCAGGGCATCACCCAAGTAGGAACACAGATAATCCATTCGGCAATTCTGTGACTGGGCGTAATCGATCATTTTTCTGAGTTCCCGAAATTTGAATTGGCGGAGTATTTCAAAGGGTTTTGTATCCAGAGGAGGCGCATTGGGTAGATTCTCATACTTCCTTGCCCCTCCGTGTATCGCTCCCTGGACGATGCCCTGATCCATCAGATCATTGCAGATCACTCTGATCTGGTTTTGATTCAGATTGGTTCGTCTTATCAAGTCATAAAGACCCAGAGGTTCCTGTTTCAGAGATTCAATGACCCTCAGATAGAGCTTGGTTGCCGGTCGACTGCTTCTGATGAAATACTCTGGCAAATCCTTATCATCGGGACTGTAAAGAAGCGCAATTTCCGAAGGTAAACCATCCCTGCCGGCTCTTCCAATCTCCTGGTAATAGTGAGTAGGCGATGCCGGCATCTGGGTGTGAATGATGAAACGTATATCCGGCTTATCAATACCCATACCCAGGGCGTTGGTGGACACCACACACCTCCATCGATTTGATTGTAATCCCTCTTCAATCTCCTTCCTTGATTCCCTATCCAGCCCCGCATTATAGTTAATGGCAGAGATCCCCAGGTATTGCAGCCAGGAAGCATACCAGTCAGTATCAACCCGTCTCCCGGTGTATATCAGTCCCGTCCCCTCCTGAGTCGAGAAAAACTCACCCAGCCATTCCAATTTAGCGTCCTGGCAGTCAACTCTTACCACACTCAGGTTCAGATTCTTCCGTAAAAGATTGCCCCGGACAAGGGAGACATTTCCCCCCATCTGGACCATTATATCCTCCGCGACTCGTTGTGTGGCAGTTGCCGTTGTTGCCAGCACAGGCAGGTTTTCCGGCAGTAATCGGACCAGGTCGATGATTTTTCTAAAAGCCGGTCGGAAGTCGTGCCCCCAGATTGAAACGCAGTGAGCTTCGTCAACCACAACCATGGAGAGATCGAACTCCTTCACTGCATTCTGCCATTGCCGGCTCTCCTGCCGCTCCGGTGCTATATAGAGCATTTTGATTCTGCCGCGCCTGGCTTTCTGGAGGATTGCCGCGTTCTCATCGGGTTCCTGCTCGCTATTTACACACTCAGCAGCAATGCCCAATGACTTTAAATATCCCACCTGATCTCGCATTAGAGCGATAAGCGGGGAGAAAATGACCGTTATCCCGGGCAATTGGGTAGCAGGAAACTGGTAACATAATGACTTCCCAAAGCCAGTTTTTTCAATTAGCAGCATCCGC
>Ga0114922_10002220_pt1 | contig 18294 bp, 17 predicted proteins | sample AartaG_FD_100975 | JGI IMG/M metagenome (GOLD analysis project Ga0114922, IMG submission 100975) | Deep subsurface microbial communities from Aarhus Bay to uncover new lineages of life (NeLLi) - Aarhus_00045 metaG | ecosystem: Environmental > Aquatic > Marine > Oceanic > Sediment | place...
ATGGATGCTGTCCATGCCTTTCGGGATGAAGTCAGCAAGGCTTGGAAACATGCCCTGTGCCGACGAAGCCAGAAAGGCAAGGGGTTAAACTGGGAAAGATTCTTACGCATCAGAAGCCATTGGATTCCAGAAGTCCAGGTCCAACACACTCTTCCGTGGGAGCGCTTTGACGCCAAATACTCAAGGTAGGAGACGTATGAGGGAGAACCATCATGTACGGATCTGTGCGGGGAGTGCCGGGCAACCGGCATTCCTACCGCGACCGCCCCTTCAATGGCCAAAGTCGAGTTTTAGTCAATGATTTAAAGTTTTGTGTTGACAGGACCTCAAAATATGGCTACTCTGCTAGCACATTATGTACACAATGGGAGAAAGCTTATGGAAACGATAGGGGTCAAACAACTCAGAGATAATCTCAGCCGCATTCTCAAAAGTGTCGAGAAAGGAGCAGTGGTAAGGGTACTGCGTCACGGTAAAGACGTTGTGGAGTTGCGTCCTATTACCAAGAGCGCAGAGCAAGAATTCCTGAATCGTCTTCGAGATAGAGACCTCCTGGGAGGGGGAACAGGAAAAATTGGGAGTGTAAAGACAGTCAAAAACCTCAAGCCTGAATTGCCGGTTTCTGACTTAGTGATACAGGATCGAAGGTGATTGCTTATTTCGACAGCAGCAGCATTGTGAAATGGTTTTTTGACGAACCCTTTGCGGAGTTGGCAAGAGACATCAAAAACAAAGCAAATACTGCAGTTACTTCTCTCCTTGCTTTCCCTGAGGTCTTGTCGGCTATAAACCGCGCTTGTAAAGAAGGTCGGTGCTTGAAATCCGAAATGGAACTGGTGCGAAAGCAATTCTTGCGGATTTGGCCTGACTTCCGGTGGATTAAGGTAAACGAAGAGCTTATGCAGCAAGCAGATGAGCTCATTTTCAAGCACAGTTTAAGGGGATTTGATGCGGTCCACTTGGCCTCAGCTCTTTTGTTGAAACAACAAGGCGGGGCAATTGATATTTTTTTCTCTTGCTTCGACAACAACCTGAACCGGGCTGCTCGAAAGGAGGGTTTCTTGACTCACCAGGCATTCTAACCGTCTCTGTCACCTTTCATTTTCACTTTCCATTTTCACTTCTATTGTTCTTGCCTCCAACTTCAAGCCTGCCCTATGGAATGCAGTAGTCTTTCCTATTCCATCGGGGCGTAGCGATCCTCAAACCTCCAACCCACAAGGCATGCCCTTTGTTATCTGTCAAGAATGAGCCCTGACCGTTCTGTTTTTCTCTCGCTCACAAAGAAAATAATTATCAACCGTTTGAGTTACTTAGTTATTTAAGGGCGTCCCCCTAGTTCCCCACGTGAGTGCTTTGACATCGCTGCCCTTCAAATAAAGAAAGCCTTTGTCTGCGGTATGGTCCACATAGTAAGGAAGTCGTTCCCTGATGGAAAATTCGACGATTTTATCGTTGCCTGCGCCACGATCGATGTGAAACCCACGCAATCCAACTCGTCGATACAGATCAATATCTTTCAGAACCGAGGTCTTATACTGCCACACCAAGATCCTGAATTGGTTCCACCCCGGTCTTGTTGGAATGGCGGTTACCCCACCTAAGGGACCCGCCTCTTGGGTCTCTGCAAATAAGAAAGGGGACCCAACAAAAATTATTCCCAAGCCAAGTAGGATGGATAGACAATGTTTCATAAACGTCCGGCTTATTAGCATGCTAATTCTGCGCCGAGCGAACCAAGAGGGGGTTTTTGGAAGTCTTTTATCACAATATTGTAATTCGGCCGAAGCGGATTGTATTTTCTCCCTTTCATCCCTCCGGGGCGTAGGCCCCACGGGCCGGAGGCTGGAAAGCCAGAAACGAGGAAAATCCACGAAATCCAGCCTGCCCGGTGGATAGGAACTATCGTACCGGGGTGGAATGTTTACCCCGTGAAACTGGAAGCCATTTAACTGGGGCGGAGCATATTCAACTGGACGAAGCATATCTCATCGCGGTTTTCCGATCAGGGAAAACAATTCTTCGTTGGGGTGCTGAGGGGCTCGAACGAGCGGAGGGAGTGGGCGGTTAAGAAACTTCCTTGTGGAGGGAAATTCCTACGGCAAGGACGGCGGAAATTTGAAAAGGCGGACCTAATTAGCTGTCGATCTTATGTTTCTCTCTCAGAAGGGCATTTCCTACACATCTCTCTTATGTCTCTTATGCTAGCTATGGGGTCTCAAGGCACTAGAATCACAAGATTTCTTTAAGATTTGTGATGCTGCGCGTGAGAGGCTTTCCCTGCAATTATCTCGGCCTCTGCTTCCTCTTGTCTCACGAATCTTTTGTTTTGTCTTGACACTAGCGTAGCTCATTGGTTACAATAAACTACATGAAGCTGCTAATGGATGCTGACTGTCTGATTAAAATCACGAAAGCGGGGTTGAAGGATCTAGTTGGAAGCAGATACATCATATTTATACCTGGCGTGGTTCAAAGAGAGGTAGTTGATGCCGGTAAAGAGAAAGGATGCCCCGACGCATTCATGGTGGAAAAGAACATTGAAGCTAAAGTGATTACAATAGCTGAGGCATCTTCGGACCACACCAATGGAGACGAAGCTCTCCTTGGGCTCTTTCGAAAGGAAGAATACGATGCAGTTGCTACAGACGATGTAAAACTCACGCGCGTCCTAAGAATACAGAACATACCGTTCATTTTGCCGGGTGTTATTATCTATCAACTCTTGCAAGATAACGTGATAGACAGAAAGACCGCTCTTTGGGCGCTGAGGCAATTAGCCGAATTCATCAGCGAAGATGAATACAGCACCGTAAGATTGTTAATGGAGAGAACAAAATGAAAGTAAGATCCATGCGAATTCCCGAAGATATCGATCAGGCCATAGAATATGTTTCGAAAGTAGAAAAGATAGAGAAAACCCAATCATTGAGAAAACTGGCCAGGGTCGGGTTTGAATACTATGTTGTCAAAGGCTACAGTGAAGGCAAGATTACACTTCGGGAGGCTTCCGACTTGTTGAAATTGACACTTTCTGAGACTATCGACCTTTTAGCGGAAATGGGGGTCAGGGGAAATATTCGTGCCAGAGATGTCTTAGCAAGCCTTAACACATTTGCCACGTTGGATTAGTTCATTCCCAAGGATTCCTTCACAGTTTGTCCTCACTCTCCCTGTGCCTTTGAGCGCCAACATATCAAATGAGGCTTCTCCCTGCAACTATCAGCAAGTATTGTCTATATATCCATAGAAAATCCAGTCCGCTCCACCCCGTTGGTTGTGTACCGGGCACGGCCCGATAGCTTAAGGGTGAGTCCAGCACAGTGCGCTAACGCTGTCAAGGACAAGTCCCAGACCCAGGCAGATGGAGGCGAGTGCGGAATCGTGATAGCGGGCATTGCAAGGCTGCGGCAAGGAACGGAAGTGGATACAGGAAGGCGATCAGGAAGCTGAAAAGGTTCAGTAAACGATAATGCCGTCCAGCAGTTCCCATATTTCACTGGGTTTAGCAGAAACGGTCGCCATCATGCCTATATTCCAGCCAGCAAATCTCCTATCACAATCCATTGGCACCGGCCCCCGGACAGAACTGAACTCTCTGGTGAAATCACATTCGTTAGGTCTTTCGTCAACACATTGACCGATTGAAAACATACGACGGTTCGGAACAATGAGTAGCAATAATAGGTGCTGGCAAAGTGATAGGTTCATGGTAGCTGGACTCATGACAGCTTTGTCGTTGAAAAGGGTCTGCATGGACACTGTTGTGAAAGGGGGGTACTACACACTGTTATCGTCAAGAATGCTCAATCGCTTGAACTTTTACGGCATTCAATCGCCAGTCTTTCCAAACGATGCTATGCTTAAGTTTTAAAGGTGAGGAGATGGCAGGTGTTGGAAACCTGGGCGAATATACACTTTGGCCTTGATTTTTCGCCCGATGATGATATTAGGGATCAACGTACAGGCCTCGTTGTCTGTCGGTGTCTCATCCTAAGCCTCTGGGGGTTACGGATAATTCCTCCCCTCGGAGGCTTTTCTCTTTCTTGACGGGACCATATTTCGTGCTTATTATTATATATGCGGTGGAAGTCTGGGCCAGTGGCGAATATTTAGTCTCACCGCACCTATATGATACATAGGATGAGACACCGACCCCGGCTCCGGATCTACCGCTTTTTTTTGTGGAAATTCTCTCCTTCCTTTTTACTTTCCAACCCCCTTGAGACCATCAGCCTCTTCTTATCCCTTCAATGGAGCCATAGCTCCCGGACATGGTCCGTAGGGCTGACATGATCCTCTTGGTAGTGGATATGACGGCAGAGCCATTCAGCAACTGGAGGACACCGTCGCCCTGCTTGAACAGAAGCGAATTGCGCCCTTGCGTCTGGCTCATTTGTATGAAGGAAGGCAAGTGTAGGAGATATCCTCCAGATAGAAATATAGAATCTACAAGTACTTAGGTCCATCTTTTCAAATTTCCCTTGCTCTTCTGTGGGGATTTCCCTTCATAGAATTTCCCCCAAAATCCGAGCCATCACAAAAAAGTCTTTAAAATCAAAGAAATAGGTGACCAATCTTATTTGGCACAGCCTTTGCTAAAATAGTAACCGTTCAAGGGTTCAGAGGTTCAGGGTTCAGGGTTAACCGAAAATCTGAACCCTGCCCGCCATTGCCAGAGATGCCAGCACTGTAGTTCGGGTGCGAGCCAGGCGTTGGCAGGCGGGGGTTCACCCCGTTAAATAGGGTTCCCTTCGGGAAATTTAACAGGGTGAACCCTGAACCTGGGAACGCCTACCTGGAATATAACAAGTCATTCAATAATAGAAAAACTTGCAACCACATCGTGAATGAGAGGGATTATGAAGATACTGATAATAGATGACAATGTGGAAATAGCTTCGGTCCTCCAGGAGTTGTTGGAGATTGAAGGCTATCGGGTAACTATGGCCGGGGATGGTAATGATGGGTATTCGGCCTATCTCGATTTCAAGCCTGATCTTGTTATTACCGATATCCAAATGCCCGGAAGAAATGGTTTTGAATTGATGGAGGAGATAAGGATGCACCATCCAAAGATGAAGACCATCTATATGAGTGCTGCCATGGCCCAGTTTCGGCTACTCCTTGAGGAGGAGAAAGAGAGGTACCAGGCCGATTTTCTGGCAAAGCCCTTCGCCAGAAAAGAGTTAATGAGTTTGGTTTCCAAAAACTTGGGACAAGGAGTTGCGCTATCATAAGGAGGTAGCGTTGACGCCTCTTGTTGCCTCCATCCACAAACCGATCCTATAATAGAGTTCTTGAATTCGGAAAATAGAGAGGAGGTGATCCTGCTGTATGTGAGTGGCAAATCGGTGAGCCAAAAAGAAGTGAAACCGACGGCCCAAATAGAGACAATCCAGAGGCTTCCCTAACTAAAATGAAGGAGGAAAAAATGAAAAGAACCATTTTGAAAAAAGGTATTTTTCTAATAGGTGCTGTGCTTTTTGCGATCTCTTTTGCCAGTGCGCCGGTCTCGAGCCAGGACATAGAGGCAACAAAGACGATAAAGGGCTCCATTTTGGCTATCCAGGCTGATACAGGCATGGTTGAGCTGAAAGATGAGTCTGGCGAGACGATGAGTCTAAGAGCAGGTTCAGACATAAACCTGGAAGCTTTTAGCGAAGGGCAACACGTAACAATAGAATGTAGTGATGAAGGAATCATCACAAACATGAACAAGGCAGATTAGGCCGTGATCATCATTTCGGTGTAATACGTTACCGCAGAGGACGCAGAGAATCCGCCGTTGGCGGATAAAAAATCTTTTGTTTTCATACTCAGCGTTCCCTGCCCGCCATTGCCACCCACCTGCCCGCCATTGCCAGAGACCTGCCCGCCATTGCCAGAGATGCTAGCATATAAGATGCATGGCGCACGTGGCGCTGGCAGGCGGGTGCCGGCACATAAGCTCAATGCTGTCTCAGGCGTTGGCAGGCGGGTGCCAGCATTGAAGTTGCCCGGTGTGCTTGGCGGGTGGCAGGCGGGTCAACGTTCTCAGCGGTGAATAGAATGTCGTGAAAGGTTACGGTCAATATTTCCATAATCCAATGCTACAGCTCACACCAACCTCCCTTTGCCCTACCTGGTCTTTTCCAATTTGCCCTATGAATTCTATTGCTCAAAAGTGGCATTTTTTTTCCAACGTATAACCTTGGATGCCCAATTTCGTCGATAGGGATTCTGCTGCAACGTGAATCAAGTATATGAAGTTAAAGGCAAATACTCTAAATGCTCCAAATGCTCTTAACTTGCATGATTTTTGCATATTTCCAGTAGAATCAACTCTTTCATGCCTATCATTTGACCCTCATCATGGGTGATTCACATGGAGAAAAACCTCAAAAAGAAAATCTTTACCCCGCCTGCCCCGCCTGCCCCGTAGCTCCGGCAGATGGTACTGGGGTAGGTGGGAACCATCGTACTGGGGTGCAGTGGCGCAGCCTACTTCACCGGGACATCAGATCGTGCCTGCCCCGTAGGGCCTCCGGCTCGTAGAGCCTACGCCTCGGAGAGAGGAACGACCGTAGCGGGGTAAATCCTGTCTAACATAGCAATAGATGGCGCCTGACTTTCACCAGGTAGGTAACCCATGAAGAATCCAACAATCTTGATCGCTGAAGGGGACGAGATTTTGCGTCAAGATCTGAAAGGACGGTTGCTTCGCCATGGGTTTGAGGTCATCGATGTCCCAGACAAAACCCATGTCTTTCGATTTTGTCAAAGCAGGAAACCGGATCTTGTCATCATAGGCTCTTCTGGAAACAATAGCGGGGATAGACTGAAGGTGGCAGAGCAGATCCGCCAACAGGACAAAAAAGTCCCGATAATCCTTACTACCAGAAACAGCTCTGAAGACCGGGTGATTGCCGCCCTCAGGGCAGGGGTCAACGATTATTTCAAAGTACCCTTCTCGTACGAAGAATTGGTGGCAAGCGTCAACCGAAACCTCTCGGATCATGAAACATGCCTTCCGGAAATTCACATCGACAACACTATGATCGGCAACAGCACCCCGATGAGGGAGATCAAGGCTTACCTCTTAAATGTTGCCACGACGGACAGCACGGCCCTTATCACCGGGGAAACCGGCACCGGGAAGGAACTGGCTGCCGAACTCATTCACCGGAAAAGCTCCAGGCACAAGAAGCCCTTTGTCTGTATCAACTGCTCCGCCCTGCCAGAGAGCCTGGTAGAAAGCGAACTGTTCGGATACCAACGAGGGGCCTTCACAGGGGCATATTCTGAATACGGGGGCAAGTTGAAGCTCGCCGATGGGGGAACCGTTTTTTTCGATGAGATCGGCGATATGAGTCATTATGCGCAGGCGAAGATTCTCCGGGTAATTGAGAGCAAGGAGTTCTACCGCGTAGGAGGGAAAAGGAGCATTTCCCTGGACGTCAGGGTCATCTCAGCTACAAATCAGGACCTGGAGCAATTAATGACAAAGGGAAGGTTCAGGAATGATCTCTATTACCGCCTCAACGTGGGACGGGTCCATCTGCCGCCGCTACGCGACCGGAAGGAAGACATCCCTCTCTTGCTTGAGCACTATATTCGAGAATTGAATCGCCGGTTCGGACGGGATGTCGAAGGCTTTACCGATGATGCCTTGGAATACTTGTTGCTTTACGATTGGCCAGGCAACGTTCGGGAGCTGAAGAATCTCCTGGAGGCCACTTTCATCAACCTTCCGTCCCGGAAAATCGCCTTCATGGACTTGCCTAAACAGTTCCAAAGGCAACTCAAAGAGGCGGAAGGCCTTCCCAAAAAGGAGCGAGACCGGGTGCTGTCTGCCCTCTTTGCCACCAATTGGAACAAAAGCAAGGCCGCCCGGAAACTCCACTGGTCCCGGATGACCCTCTACCGCAAGATGGCGAGGTACCATATAAGTACCTCATAATAATAGGTCAGCCACGGACCCACAAAGACTCACACAGACATTTTGTTCGGCCGACTTGGCCGAACAAAAAAATGCAATCCGCCTCATGCGGAAAGAAACGCGTGGTTCTACGGATATCAACGGAACTAGCTGTGCCACAAATCGTGCTGTCAAGGATGGTTCTGAGTTTACCCCGATTCCAGCCCATAGGGCTTACAGGCCGGAGGGAAGGGCATGACACTTAACAGCTGGCCAAGTCGGCCAGCTGTTTTTCTGCGTGGGTCCGTGTGGGTCTGTGGCTAATTTATTTTGAGAGAATATTGTAACATCGTCACCTCAAGTGTGACAGAATGGTGTGACAGGTCAAACCCTCATTCGCCCGCGGCTTCCCGTTCCGGTTAACCCACAGATTTTCCTGCCTTCATTGACGCTGCTTTCCGTCCTTTCGTGGTATCGCAATTTCTTTTTTCTCCCCTTTTGCCTTGTATTGTGTAACACCAAGCTGTGACAGCTCCCGCATAAACACCCGAGGCACGAATAATCCCATTCCCCCAAAACCCTTGTTCCGCCCGCATTCCCGGATGAAAGCCTATGACGAGTAACTCCTGGCACTCATCTTGCCTAGTCAGATCAGACAATCAGCCACTATCCCGGGATTAATGCCCCTGGATAAGCACTTTTTGGAAAGTACCATTATTGGTCTTGGGACCATATCCCGCTGAAGCGGGATGCTGGTTTAGCTGAATTCCCCACTCAGGAATTCAGCTAAAAACTCTGAGTCTCTGCGAGCTCTGTGAGAGATAAATAAGACCAGCAAATCCTGTCTGGACTAGAAAAAGAAAAAATGAACCATAAACGTGAACCCTCCCAGGATGGCGACCAGCTTGAGGGACGATACGCCAACTACTTTAAAGTCGGGCACAACGCCTTCGAGTTCCTGATCGAATGCAGCCAGTTTTATCCTCAAAACGAAAAAGAGCACCTTCATACCCGGATCATTACGGGACCGGCTTACGCAAAGGCCTTGCTGGAAACCCTCCGGGAGTCCATAAAGCAGTATGAACAGAACTTCGGGGTTATACCAAGTAAGGATGAAAAAGCTGTCGAGCATAGCCGGTGAGGAAAACAGTCTGAAGAATTTTCTTGGTAAAATTCCTGCGGATTGATTTGCCAACTCGCCTCCAGTGATAAAAAGCGGTTTCCTTGGAAAGGAGGACAGACGTTGACCGAAAAGATCAATTGGACGCTGAACATCCAGGTTATCCAGGGATCATAGGATATCGACGTCTAAATATCCTATTGATGCCTATGAAAAAATCAAGGTGCTAATTTAAGGAAGGAGGACATCCAATGCCTGTCACAACAACATATCCAGGTGTTTACATTGAGGAAATCCCCAGTGGCGTTCGCACTATCACCGGTGTGGCCACCTCTATTACCGCGTTTATTGGAAGAGCAAAGCGCGGCCCGGTCAATGAAGCCAAGACAATCAACAGTTATGGTGATTTTGAGCGAATCTTCGGCGGCCTCTGGGCGGATAGCACCATGAGCTTTGGCGTTCGCGACTTCTACCTGAACGGTGGCAGCCAGGCTATTATCGTGCGACTTTTCCACCCCACCTTTGCCGATGAGGCTGCTCGCCAAGCAGCATTGGCTGCAGCAACGACCGAAGCCCAAACAGCAGCAGACGCTGTGTCTACTGCCGCTGCAGATGCTGTTGCCGGGGCGACCACCCCTCAGGACGTGGCAGATGCCGCCACCGGGGCCGTGGCTGCCGCCGGTGCCGCGGGGTCCGCCGCCCTGGCGGCCGCAACCGCTGTTGCCGATGCCGCCACGGCTGCCGTGGCCGGAGCGGGCGCTCCCCAGGATGTCGCTGACGCGGCCGCGGCCGCGGTTCCAGGGGCCGTCACGGCGGCGGCCAACGCCGCCGCGCCTGTTACCAAGGCACGGCTTTCCGTGGGAGGCTTGAATCTGGAAGCTGCTTATCCAGGTGAATGGAGCAACAGCCTGCGGGCGCGCGTCGATCATGACGTGGTCGGGGACGATGCGGCGAACATCTTTAATCTCTCTATTAAGGATGGCGATACCGGCCAGGTGGAGCTTTTCCGTAACGTGTCCGTCCAGGCGCACCATCTCAGGCGGGTGGACAAGGTTCTTGAACAGCAGTCCAAACTTGTGCGTGCATTTGGCGCGCTGCCAGGGTCCAGACCGGCCGATAGCGGATCCGTCGCACCAGGAGAGGATCCTTTTGGAAACACCACCTCCAGTGGTGTAACCACATCGGCCTCGGACGGCCAGGCACTGACCACACCCGATTACACCGGTAGCCTCACGAATAAAGAAGGCCTCTATGCACTGGAACAGGTCGATCTTTTTAACCTGCTCTGCATCCCGCCCTTCTCCCCCACCCAGGACGTGGATCCCCCCGGTTTCTGGGATACGGCAGCTCAATACTGCGAGAAACGCCGGGCCATGTTGATTGTGGACGCACCCGGCGATTGGAGAAGCAAGGACGATGCCAAGGGTAACGGGACGACCACGGGTATTGCGGCTCTGGGCACCCGGCATAAGAACGCGGCGGTATTTTTCCCCCGCCTGGTCCAGCCCAACCCCGAGCATGACAACCGGACCGAGGAATTTGCCCCTTGCGGCGCGGTGGCGGGCCTGTTTGCCCGCACAGATACCCAACGCGGGGTCTGGAAGGCACCTGCGGGTCTAGATGCAATCCTTATGGGGGTACCGCAACTGAGAGTGCCCCTGACCGATCCGGAAAATGGCGAGCTGAATCCCCTGGGCATCAACTGCCTGCGGACCCGGCCGGCCGCCGGCCGCGTGATTTGGGGTTCGCGGACCCTCCAAGGCGATGACCGCCTCGCCTCCGAATGGAAGTACATCCCCGTCCGGCGCACAGCACTTTATATCGAAGAAAGTCTCTTTCGAGGGACTCAGTGGGTTGTCTTCGAGCCCAACGACGAACCGCTCTGGGCGCAAATCCGCCTCAATATCGGTGCTTTCATGCACAACCTGTTTCGCCAGGGCGCCTTTCAAGGCACCACGCCGCGTCAAGCCTACTTCGTCAAATGCGATAGTGAGACGACCACGCAAAACGATATCGATCTCGGCATCGTCAACATCGTGGTTGGTTTTGCCCCGCTGAAACCCGCGGAATTTGTCATTATTAAAATCCAGCAAATCGCTGGCGAGCTTGAAGTCTAAAGGAGGGAGCAATGGCTCAATTTAGCGTAAATCCGGAAAGATTTGATCCCTATAAGAATTTTAAGTTTCGCATTAAATGGGATGGGAAATTTGTCGCGGGGGTCAGCAAGATCAGCGCCCTTAAACGCACGACGGAGTTGGTCGAACATCGTGAAGGCGGAGACCCCAGTACGGTTCGTAAATCACCGGGGCAATCCAAATACGAGGCGATTACATTGGAGCGCGGTGTCACCCATGACACGGAATTTGAAAAATGGGCCAACAAGGTCTGGAATTTCGGTTCGGGGCTGGGTGCCGAGGTTTCGCTGAAAGACTTTCGCAAGGACGTTATCATCGAAGTTTATAACGAAGCCGGCCAACTGGCCATCGCTTATAAAGTCTTTCGCTGTTGGGTTTCGGAATACCAGTCGTTGCCGGAACTGGATGCCAGTGCAAACGCAGTGGCCATCCAGACCTTGAAGTTGGAAAACGAGGGCTGGGAACGGGATTATGAAGTTAGCGAACCCACGGAACCTCAATTTACCGAACCCGAAGGCTAACGCCCGATGCGACCGCTCAAGTCCATGGAGTTGATGACGGTATGGGAACGCGGCTTGAACCAGACCCTGTTGGAAAGGGTGCTCACGCTCCTGATCGCGGCCTGCCCGGAAATCGATTCGGAGGCCATAGCCGGATTGAGTATTGGCGAGCGCGACGCGCGCTTACTGCAATTGCGGGAGTGGATGTTCGGATCGAACCTTGTCAATACAGCGCGGTGCCCCCAATGTACGCAGCGGGTCGAATGGGAAAACCGGATCGCGGATATTTGCATTCAGCCGTCGCCGATCACACCGTCGCCGGCTGAATTCAGCCTGAATGTGGCGAATTACGGCCTGCGTTTCCGCTTGCCCACTAGCATGGATATTGCCGCGGTTATGAATGCACCCCGCGGTGATTCGACTCCGCAAGACCTGCTCAAGTGCTGTATCGTTTCCGCCCGCCATGCAGGTGAAGTATGTGATCCGGGCAGTTTACCGGAGGATGTGCTTGCGGCCTTGGGACGCCGGATCGAGGAACTGGATCCACAGGCTGAAATCAGAATCGATTTAACCTGTCCGCAATGTTCCCACAAGTGGGACGTCCTGTTTGATATCGCCAGCTTTTTATGGACCGAGATCAATCACTGGGCTGAACGGACCCTGCGGACCGTGCACAAGCTCGCGAGCGCCTACGGCTGGCCGGAACGGGACATCCTGAATCTCAGTCCGGTGCGCAGGCAGCTGTATCTGGGGTTAGTCAATCAATGAGCGAATTTTTCACCAATTTACTCGATCGCCATCTTGGCACCTGCAACGTCGTGGAACCGCGCGGTCGTTCACGGTTTGAAACCGAAGGTGTCGGTTCTGCAAAACCATTGCCTATCGATCATTCCGGGACGGATGAAACAGGGGACGAAAACCTGGAACGCCAGGATAGTGTGGTTCGGATCCCGGAAAATCATTCAGTCGGGCCGCCCGTTAACTCGATTGAACCGCAACGGATCGATCCGGAAGTAAAATTGCCTGTCGATCATACCGAGCCGGTTCACGCAAGGGGTGATAATTTGGAGCGCCAGGATAATTTGATTCGGCCCACTGCAAATGATTCAATTTCAGCGGATGTGAATGCGCCGGAAATGGAACCTCACCTCGGCACACCGGTATTGCGGCAACAAGACTGGCAATCTGTCAAACCAAAACCCGTTGAGCAAACGAATCCGAAGGAAGAAAATGTGCCGCGCCAGGTAATTCATCGGCATTCAACCGTGGAAACAGAGAGCCAAAGAACGCTGCCCGGGGAATTAGCCAAACATATTTCCGGCACGAATCCGACCGAGGAAGCCAATGCGCACACTTCTGAACTTGGCTATCGCTTTGAAGGCGACTTGGATAACCGGATCAGAACAATGCTGGCTCGATTACAGGGCCGTCAAAACGTCCGGCCAGCCGAACACGCGAAAACGAACAATTTAAACCGATCGGTCGTTACCAGACAGGACACTGCCGGCGATACCGAAAAAGAGCCAGCCGCCCAGCCGCTATTGGTAGCGCCCATATTCGATGAATCCGAGAAGGTAGGCTCATCGGTTTCAGATCAAGGGCAGCAACAAGCCATTGCATCAACTGATCGGGACATGCCTTGGTCAGGCTCGCTGGAGCCGCCATCCTGGCTATATGAAATGCAAACTGAATTCAACCAACGGTGGAATGAATTGAACAGGAGGTCTGAACCTGAACCGGTCATCAATGTCACCATTGGTCGTGTAGAGGTTCGGGCGGTTCAGACAGACACACCAAAACAGACCAAACGCCAGAAGAAGCCGACCGGTGTGATGAGTTTAGATGAATATCTTAAACAACGGGAACACAGGGGCTAAACATGAGTACTCCGGCAGCCATAGCAAGCGTTACGGCGACTTTACAGCACCTGCTTGTTCAGGCGACATCAGGCGTGGATATAACCACAAAACCACCCGCGGCCGCCCGCAACGGCGGCAATGGCAACCAGCTCAATCTTTTTCTTTACGCCACGCATGTCAATACGGCGTTCAGTAACTCGTCAATGCCTGGGCAAGTCAGAAATGGCGAGAGCGGCCCGCCGCCATTGGCACTGGTGCTTAAATATTTACTTACCGCCTATGGTGCCAACGATGATGATATCTCGGGTCAGGGCCTCATGGGGCAGGCAATGAGCGTCTTTCATGATCACCCTGTACTGGGACAGTCCGATATCGAGGGCATTACTCCGGATTCCGATCTTCATAACCAGATCGAGCGTCTCCGAATCACGCCGGACGTCCTTTCCCTTGACGACATGTCCAAGCTCTGGACCAGCTTCCAGGCAGAATACCGGCTTTCCACCGGTTATGAAGTCTCGGTTGTGCTGATTGAAAGTACCCGCTCCGGAAGATCCCCATTGCCCGTATTAAAGCGCGGCGAGCAAAATCAGGGCGTCCATGTGTTGGCGACGTCTTCCCCGGTATTGTCCGGACTGCGGTTTCCGAACCAAAAACCGGGTGCCGAATTGGGCGATCTTGTGACGATTTTCGGGGAGCAACTGGCGAGCGAGGACATTATGGTGCGGTTTCGTCATCCTCTACTTGATGCACCTATCGAAATCCAACCCGAGGATGATCGATCCCAAACCGAGATCCATGTCAAACTTCCAGGCCAGGGCGATGACCCTGAAGTCGGATCTAAATGGCCGGTGGGTTTCCATACTTTGTCACTGGTTATCCGGAAACCCGATACCCCGACATGGACAACCAATGAACTGGCCCTGCCTTTATCTCCCAAAATAACGCTTACCAGCCCCAACACAGTCACCGAGGGCGACATCACGTTGATCATCGAATGTATTCCACGGGTATGGGACGGTCAACGCGTTGCCTTGATATTCGGGGACCGGGCAGTACCACCGGACAATATTTCCACCCCCGCGGACCTTACCGAGCTAAGCACCCTGACATTCTCGGTCGCAAATGCGGAGGCGCGAGCAGAACCCTATGTTTTGCGTTTACGCGTCGACGGCGTCGATAGTATCCCTGTCGATTTTTCAAGTGATACACCCAAATTTGCCGCTGACCAGAAGGTGACCATCACATGAACGATCAGGCAAAATGGATGGAAATAAATGATAAACACCTGGCCGCGACCGTGACCTGGATTCGGTTAAGACTGCAACGGCTTTCTCCGCCCGCCAAGGTAATAGACACCCAAAGGAAGGGCTGCAACTGGTTTAGACGTTCCGCCAAGGTGCCGATCCGGAATGAAAATCCTAAAAATACAGTGCCTACGGACGAAGAGATAGAGCAGGCGCGCCAGGAAATGGTGAAGCTGGAAGAAAATAATCCGCCTCCCGCGCTAATCCTTTTAGCGAACTTTTTAGGACTGACCCGGTTTGATCGCAATATTTTAGCGGTTTGTGCGGCGTTGGAACTGAATACCCGGATTGCACCTCTTTGCGCCAGAGCACAGGATGACCCGCATAAACCCTTTCCCACCTTTGCCCTGGCCTTTGCGTTATTCGACGATCCCGAATGGGGCGCCTTGTCCCCCCACGCACCATTGAGGTACTGGCGATTGCTGGAGATCAATCAGCCCGGGGCACAACCGCTGACAGCAGCTGCCCTGCGTGCAGATGAACGCATCGTCAACTATCTCAAGGGGCTCAATTATCTAGATGACCGGTTAACGTCCCTGGTCGACCCAATGGGGGGGCCGTTTGACAATGGGCAGCTGCCGCCATCACAACAACAGACTGTCGATAATATTGTCGCGCATTTAAAGGGCTCGAACGGCAGAGAAAGAGCCCCCGTTATTGAACTTCGGGGGCATGATTCAGCGAGCAAACGCTTGATCGCCGGACAAGTGGCGCTGTCGTTAAGATTAAATCTCCAGACAATAGACCTCAAGACACTACCAAGCCAGACCGGTGATTTCGAAACTTTCACCCGGCTTTGGCAACGTGAATCCCTGTTAATGCCGCTGGCCCTGTATATCGATGTCAATGGGGTAATTGATGCTGAAAAGATTCATCTCAAACGTTTCCTGGAACACTGCAGTGGCGTCATTTTCATTGATAAAGAAGATTCAAAGACAGAATCCGGTCGACACCGGGTTGCGTTTGAAATTGATAAGTCAACGCCCGAAGAGCAGGAACAGCTTTGGATTGGCGCGTTGCAGGGAAAAGCTAACGGGCAGCCTGAAAGGTTGGCAGAGCAATTTTCCTTCAACCAAAACGAGATCAACCGGCTTGCAAAAACAGCTCTGAATGAATATTCGCAAAACGAATCGGCATTAGGTGATGAGCTATGGCGAGCTTGCCGCATAGCGGCTCGAGCAGGGATGGAACAACTGGCGCAAAGAATAGACGCCAAGGCCACTTGGGATCTACTTGTTCTGCCAACGGAACAAAAGGAACGTCTTCGTCAGATCACCGATCAGGTTTTCCAGCGCAACCGGGTTTACGAGGACTGGGGCTTTCGGGAAATAATGAACCGGGGGTTGGGCATCAGTGCCTTGTTCGCAGGTGAAAGCGGCACCGGTAAAACCATGGCCGCCGAAGTCATCGCCAACGACATCAAGCTGGATCTTTTTCGTATCGACCTCTCCGCCGTGGTCAATAAATACATCGGCGAGACTGAAAAGAATCTGCGCAGACTTTTTGATGCCGCCGAAGACAGCGGCGCTATTTTGTTCTTTGACGAAGCCGATGCCTTGTTCGGCAAGCGCAGCGAAGTCAAGGACAGCCATGATCGCTATGCAAATATAGAAATAAATTACCTTTTGCAGCGAATGGAGGCCTACAAGGGCCTCGCCATTCTGGCGACCAATATGAAAAGCGCTTTGGACAAGGCTTTTGTGAGGCGTTTGCGGTTCATAGTGGACTTTCCTTTTCCGGGTGTTGAGGCGCGCAAGGAAATCTGGCGCAAGGTATTTCCGCCCGAAACGCCGGTGGATGAGGGAGTGGACTTCCAGTTTTTGGCCAAACACCCACTGACCGGAGGCAGCATTCATAACGTGGCGTTGAACGCGGCATTTCTGGCTGCACAAGAAGGCGGCCCGGTGACGATGCCATTGCTGTTAAATGCAGTGCGTACGGAGTTTAAGAAGCTTGAGCGGCCAGCCAAGGAATCGGACTTTCGGTGGCGGGAGGTTAAGGGGGTGGCGGTGTGAAGGTTAATTTGCATATTGATCGGCTTGTTTTGGACGGCGTCAACATCCTACCCGGTCAGCGCCATTTGCTGCAAGTCAGCGTAGCAGCTGAACTCACCCGGATGCTAACGGAAGGTGGGCTTTCTCCCAGTCTTGCTCAAGATACTGCCTTGGCGCGTATGTCCACAGGCAGCATTCAATTAATTAACAGCAACAGCTCGATTCAACTTGGCGAGCAGATCGCTCAATCGTTGTATGGAGGAATCGGCAATGAATAAAATTGCCCTAACCAACCAACTAAAGGCTTCGAATTCCCTGCCTCCGGCCCAGCGTATTCTTCAACGCAAGGGTGTTTCCGGCAATCGAATCATGACAGGCGGTGAGCGTGGAGCATGTGGTAAGAAGAAAATGACCCTGCTAAGGCGAATAGTCAATAATGGGGGCGGACACACCGGAGTTCCACCTGTCGTCCACGAAGTATTGCGCTCGCCCGGCCAGTCGCTGGACATGTCCGTCCTCTCATTCATGGAACCGCGCTTCGGCCACGACTTTAGCCAAGTGCGAGTGCACACCGACGCAAAAGCTGCAGCGTCGGCGCGTGCGGTGAATGCGGCAGCGTATACAGTAGGGCGGGATGTGGTGTTTGGTGATGGGCAATTCGCACCGCACAGCGCGCCCGGCCAACGGATGCTTGCCCATGAACTAGCACACACCCTGCAGCAGAGAAGTGCCGTCATGCCCTCACTGGAAAAGCTCGAAGTTTCCTCCCGCGACGATCATCACGAACGTCAGGCCGAGAACGTCGCACAGTCTGTTGTTCAAGCGGCTGACTCCCGGTCGGCAAGGGATGGGGAGCCGGATGAACATCCAGTGGCTGGTTTTGCGGCCAGTACGGTGCGCGTGGCGCGTCTCCAGCGAGTTATCTCCTTGACCACAGCGCCGGGCACATTTTCGCAGAACAACGTCGTGGCGAACGAGAATGCAGCGGGTTTCACTTTGAGTTCTCCCGTTCCAACCTTCCAGTGGCAGCCAGACGTGACTATCAATGGCGCCGCCGCCGACGTTTTCGCCGACTGGGAGGTGGCACATCACCAGGTAGGCAAGGGTTTCTGGTTCAACGTCTGGTGGGGCACGGGCACGGATCGGACACGCCGCCGGCGGACGATCACGGGCGGGCTGCCCATGCGCGACGCAACAGCTGCCGGTAACACCTGGTACTCGGACTGGCGGGCGCAAGGCTTCGCCGCTAATGGCGATGTCAGGAGCCCGATCATGCGTGATACGCCTTCAACCGGGAGGATACCCTGGGCTAACCCGGTAGCCGGGCGAGGGGGTACTCGAGGCTGGTTCAACTACGGCTTTGGGTTTGTCTCGACGCTCAGCGCCCGGCACATTCCGGACGGGACCGGTGCCGGTGCCTTCCGGCATCTGAACCACGTGCATTGGAACTTCGGTGTCAACGGAACTTTTGACACCACGTTA
>Ga0114922_10002221_pt1 | contig 18291 bp, 40 predicted proteins | sample AartaG_FD_100975 | JGI IMG/M metagenome (GOLD analysis project Ga0114922, IMG submission 100975) | Deep subsurface microbial communities from Aarhus Bay to uncover new lineages of life (NeLLi) - Aarhus_00045 metaG | ecosystem: Environmental > Aquatic > Marine > Oceanic > Sediment | place...
AAGGATTAACGGCTGTTTTATATGACATTTGAGGTTGTCCTAAAAGTTTTAGGTTTGCCCTTTTCGCCCTAACAAAGTGCTGAGTAAAAGCGGGGCAGCAGATTTACTAACGCATGACCGAAAAAACGCCCTTAAAAGAGCGGTTGCTGCAGGAATGTTAAAAAGTTTATATACTACTAAAAAAGACTTCTTTACAGTCCGATGCGAAAAAGAAGCGAGATAAGCGGGAATAGAGAAGCGAAAAAGCGGGATTTAGAAAACAGGGCAGGAGGCAGTGCGGACAGGCGAAATAAGGACGCAGAGGACACGGATTTAAAAACAATAGGAGGTGAGAGCATAAAAATGGAAACAGAAACCAAAGAGAAGATGACAGTAGAAGATATAGGTGCTGTGGTAAAGGACAGCGGTTTTAAGGCTGATGAGAAGGTTCTGGAGGCAGCGGTGGACATGCTAACGTCCCTGAGCGACTTTATGACTATTGAGAAGAAGAATGGCGAGTCAGGAGCAGAAACCATCAACAGGCTGGGAAGGGAAGGCATCCTGACCGCTGCTGCGGTAAAGGAAGCTTTAAAGAAGCTGGACACGGTAAAGACCGCTGCAGGTGGCGTAAAATACGATGAGGACAACCGCAAGAGCATCAATTTTAGCAAGACGGCGGTTAATCACGTTATACGGTTATTGAACGCCATATAGGGCTTTTATAACCTGTAAAACCACCGATTTTTTTTTTTGACTTTTTTCAGTAGAGGGAAACTGAAAAATAGGGAAGGATGAGGGCAGGAGGTAAAAAAAATGGAAATACTGAAGATAGGAGAGCTGAAGAGGCTGATGGACGCAGGAATAATAGACCAAGAGGCATACCAGAAAGCTATACCATTGGCAGAGGAGAGAGGAGGACAGGAGAAGAAGCTGGACATCTACAATAACCATAATGGAGAGCTATGTGTGGTGTTTGCGTATGGACAGCGGAAGTGGTATATCAGAGTCCCTTTGTTCTATACCATTTGGGACTACATTAAACTGAAATACCCAATTGATAACGAGGTGGCGAGAGTAAAGCAGCAGAAACCAAACAGGGCACTCTGGAAGGAACTGAACAGGAACAGGGCGAAGTTAGATGAGCTGGATGTGGAGAGAAAAGTTGGGAGAGATTTGGAAGCATAAAAACAGGAGGAGATGTGTAAAAAAATGGAAAAAGGAGATGAGAGAACAGAAGATATTGATGTAATCATTAAACCACGAGGGATAAACAAGGAACTTGGAATTGTTTATGGAGAGCGGGATGATGAGAAGAAGAAAGGAGGTGGAAAGTAGATGTATAAAAACCCAGAAGACAACAGGAGGAGGAAGTATGAGGGAAGTCAGCGAGAGAAAGCTGATAAAATTAGAGAAGAAGCTATTGAAAAGCAGGAGATTATTAGAGTATAAAAACAGGAGGAGATGTGTAAAAAAATGGAAAAAAGAGATGAAAGAACAGAAGATATTGATGTAGAGACATTGCTTGCTGAGGGGCGAGACCTTGAGCGGATAGCAAACGCAAAGCGTGAAGTCGAGAGCATGAGATTGGCGTATAATATAAGACAGGGATTGATGCAGCGATTGGATGCAAAAGAAAGGCAGATTATTGCTTACATGCATCTGGATGACGAGAAGAAGAAAGGAGGCAGTGAACAATGTTGAGACAACTAACAATAGAGGAGATTCAGAAATTTGCAGGTAGGCAGGATGTGACGGGATACGCAGTGACGCAGTTTCTTGCTGATGTGAAAAAATATTCTGACATACGTGATGCGTTAGGTGATGCCATTAACTATGCATACAATTACAATTGGAACGATGAGACAATGGTGGCAATCGCACTGGGGATATTCGAGGCAGGAGGGGTGACGTTGTGAAATGAAAACAAAAGAGGAGATTGAAGCAAGTATGTATGACCGCATACCATTAGGTCAGTCCTTCTTTGGAGAAGACGAATCTGATGAGGACAAACAGGTGTATCTCAATATGATGGCTGATATTAGAGGCATCATTAATGAGGAGGAGAGCATCACATCAATCACAAAAAGGCTATTTGAGGAAGTTCTTGAAATGGAATTCAATGAGACGCAGTGGTTTGCATTAACACTGATAATCTCTGTCTTTACAGAGTTATCGGAAAGGCGTGGTGCTCGGAAACTTGCAGATGTTATGGCATTGTTGGAGGGGAACAAGTAAATGAGAGTGGAGTTCAAGATAAACTTGGGACTGTTTCCAGGTGCTACCAAACCAACGTATGAAATGATGGGAGTGGCAAGTGGTGAGCATGACAAGTGGGAGGATTGCATGAAGGAGATATTGAACTTCCTACTGGAAATACAACATCCAGCAGTTCAGAGGTTTGCAAAAGAGTTTGTGCAAGTGAAGGTTGAGGCACCTGCTGGAAAGAAACGTATCAGGAGAAGGGAATGATAGGAAACAGGACAGAAACAAAAGAGGAGTTCTTGCTAAAGTATGGGACACAAGGATTCATACTATTGATGTGGAACATAGTGGACGCAATGCCAAAAGACAAGCAGGATACAATAAAGGAGTTTCTGTGGGACATGAAGCAAGTTGGACATCTCTAAGGCAACTGAAACATATTGTGGGGGATTTCTTTTTTTCCCTCATATTTTTTATCTGTAAAGGAGGTGTAAAAATGAGTGAAATGGGAAACAAGATGATGAGGACAGTATGGTTGGTATTAGGACTTGCAGCATTAACATGGACAGTAATTATTGCCATATGGTGGTGGCAGTAAAATGAGTGGATACAAGTATTTTAAGTGTCCGAAATGCGGAAAAGCCTTCAGAGTCAAGGCAGCAGGATTAAGAGGTGAAGCGTTCAAGGCTCTCGCCTGCAATTGTGGGTCAACAAAACTGACAGCTATTGGATATAAAGACTATAATGTGATAGCCAGTGGTATGAAGATAAGAAGGAGAGAGAGTGAAAAGACATTAAAGGATGTAACGGCATCTGCAAAGAGGAAAACCAAGAAAAAGAAGGAGAACGTTGTGATAACACGTCTCTGTGATTTTCCTCCTATTTGTGGAATGCCAGAGTATAGAAGTGTCTCCTCAACGACTGAAAGGCGTGAGGGGACAACAAAAAAGGAGGAAAACCATAATGGAAAGAACAAGAAAGCGAAAAGGAAGAGTAGTGACAGTAGACGAAGCCGCAGGGTTGTCGTTACTCGATGAGGGGATGTATCCTGTCGAGTTAGCAGAAATAAAGGACATAGAGACAGAGTATGGTGACGGATGGAGGTGGATATTTGATGTCTTGGAGGAAGAGGAAGAGACATTAGTGAGCGGTATCACCTCGCAGCGTATGAGTGAGAAGAGCAAGTCTTATGCGTGGGCATCTGCTCTCTTAGGCAAGAAGCCAGACATTGGTGACGAGATTGACATCGATGAGTTGATAGGCTTGCGTGGAAACGCAGAGCTGAAGACCAAAGAACTCAGGGATGGAACAGAGGTATCAAATGTGATAAACATAAAGAAGCTGCCAAAGCAGAAGGGCAAGAGGAAAGCAGAAGAGGAAGAAGTGGAAGAAGAGGAAGAGGAAGAAGTGGAGAAGCCCAAGAAGAAGAAAGCAACGGTGAAGCCAAAGAGGAAGCCACAAAAGGAAGCAGATGAAGAAGAAGAGGAGGAAGAGTGGGACGAGTGAGTGCCCTGCTGTGAGAGAGGAGGCGTTGTCTCCTCTCCACTATTTTTAGGAGGAAAAGAGATGAAAAGATATATCGTGAATGTTGAAGTGAAAGCAGTAACACAAGAATCGTTACAGCATGATAGAGTAGGTGCTGTGAAATGGACAGGAACAATGCATATTGCAGGGATAGCAGACGACTTTCACACTACAGGAGAAACATCAGACCAAGTAATTGAGAGAATAGGAATAGAGCTAATCAGTGTGTTACAAGCACGATACGCTTGGTTCAGACTACAAGAGAGAAATATTCGATTGTCTGAGAGTCTGCATGATTCCTATCACAAGGAAAAGGAGCAAGGATAAAACATGATAACAACAGATGATTTAAGGAAAGGAATTGAACTCCAAACACATATTACAGTGCTGGAAGTGCTGCTCACTGAAAAAAGAGGGACACCTATGGATGCTGTTAGGAGAGCCATATTACCAAACAAGTATGAGAACATACAAATCGGAGTGTTGGAAGTGTTGTTAGGAGAGAGACAGGAAATGTTGAAGGAGTTGAAAGAGAAATGCCAGAAGCAGTAGTGGAATTCATAGATGGGAATACAGTGCATTATGAGGATGCGAGAGTAGGCACTGCCAGCAGGATGCTAACATTCTACAAAGATGGAGAACAGATTGGGTTTTCGCCATTTGAAGCAATAATGACCGTCTCATGGAAACCAAAGAAGGAGGCAAGTGGTGCATCGTTTTATGAGAAGCAGTTAGCACGTTTGCCTGATATAGAGTGTGCATCTTTTTATAAGGAGAAGTTAGCACGTTTGTATGAGACAGAGAGAAGAGCAAAGGAGGGGGTTGAACAAACATGGCAGTGAGCGAAATAGTTGATTTGCATGGAGGAAAACTGCACGAGAATATAAAGAAGATTGTCGTGGACTTGCAGAAGATAAATGGAAAGAAGCTCAGACAGGTCAGCTCTACAAGACATGATGGAACAATCCCCAGCCTAACCATCACAGCAGAGCTGAAGGACTTAAAGTGGAAAAAGGGAGACTGGGTGCTTGTCGGGACAGCTGACGGCAAGGTAGTCATCGAGAGACCAGAATGATAATACAATGCTCAATAAACTTATCGAGTGTGTCTTATCGTCAGCAACCGTCAAGGAATTCAGGACAGAAAAAGGACATAAAACAAGGGGAACACTAAACCTATGGATAAACAGCCCTTATGGAACAGGGAAGTCCAGCTCTATTATTTCAATGATGGGTGGTGAACTCGGTGTGATTATTCAAGACTACTCAATGCCAGGACTAATTGGAACAATAAAGAAAGAAGGCTTAGCTGTAGTTGGAGACATACAATTGCTTCCAAACACTACTGCTTTTCTTGAAGAGTTCCAGAATACAACAAGAGATGAAAGAGGTGTCATGCTTAGTCTAATGGAAGACCACACCTTTACCAGAACTCTTGGATTTGAAGTCCTAAAACCAGAGCATATAGTGAAAGATGGATTTGGGTTTATAGCAGAGGGAACAAGGATTTCAATATATCTTCAAGCATCTTTCGTTATATTCTCTATGACATATCGAACACCAACAACATTAGATACAGCACTTCTCAGTCGTTGTATTCCTCTATTTCTTGATACTGCTAAAGAAGAGCAGACCTCTCTGTTCGTTAAGGGCAGGGAGTTAGGCATTGATGGTAACAAGGTAAAGAAGACCAGAGAAGAACTTAGGGGAATGTCTGTCATAATACCTGAAGAAATGAGAGAGTTAATAGCATCAAAATATACGACTGCACACATCAAAGCAGAGAACATGACGAGAGCTATGTGGGACTATGCAAGAATAGCATTTTTGGACGCACATGAAACAGGAGTGAACGAAATCACTAAGGATATTGTGGATAGTGTTGAATGGTTAGTGAAAATACAAGAGTTAGGATATGCAAAGAGAAGCTTGACGAGAACCGCTTATGAGATATTCATGTATTTAGTGAATAGCGAAGACATGGTAAGAGCCATAGAAATAGGCAAGAAGTTCAAGTTGAGCAGAGAATACACAAGCAGACAGTTGTCTGATTTGGTCAAGAAACGATTGATAAACAAAGCCAGCGTTTCAAAAAAGGTTGTTTATTGGGTGGATTAAAACAGGAGGTGTAAAACAGATGGGAGAAGAGGTAAAAAACTGGAAGTTTAAAGAGTTGGGAATTCCTGAAGAGGATTTCAATAAACTCCCTGTGGATGAAATGTTCACTCGACTGAAAGATTTAGAGGATGTAGTCAGTGTGGAACATACAGAAGAAGAGGAGATTGCATCTGCAACTCTGGGCAGATACTATGAAGTGAGAGATTTATCTGCAGAAGCTGGTGAGAAATTAGAGAAAGCGGAATCACTATTTAACAGAGTTGAAACTGCTGAAAAGAGATACAAGGACGCTGTTCATGAACAAAGAGTATGCATTGGAAGAATTGGTGCATACACAGTGTGGTATAGAAGAGCAGAGAGAGCACTGGATACAGCAAGGATGAGACACTACTCTATCAAGATTGGAGTAGAAAGAGAGAGACTGCCTGAATTAAAGCATCATGTTGCTCAAGCAAGAGATGTGTTAAGTGTTCTTCCAAGAATATGGACAATAAGGAGAAAAGTAAACGAACTCTGGAAACTTGTAAACCATTACAAAGAAAGAATTAGTGCACTGCATGTGAGCTATGACCACGCAAAAGAGAGGAAAAAAGAACTTGAGGAGTTGCTGAAGGAAATCCAGAAAGAAATATCTGAGCTCGAAGTGATACCTGTTGTTATAAGGCATAAATACAGAGAAGTGGAATTTGAAATACACAAGAGCTTGGAATACTCAAAGAAGAAAGCTCACGCAGACGTGAACGTAGAAATGTGGATTTCGGGAACATTCAAGACGTTGTTACTAACAAAGTATGCAGAAGAAGAATGTATTTGGTATTCAGCAATAGAGAGCATTTTTAGAAATGTGGTATGCAGCGTTATGGATGACTGCTATCTCGAATATGGAATGCCACATCCAGAGAACACAGATGTTAGATGTAACATAGTTGGCAGCAGAGTAACCAAAAAAACTGTTATAGATGTTACAAAGCGTTATGAAGAACTCGAAGCACCATTGACAGACCAAAAGGTATCCAGTGCACTGTTAGACGAGTTGTGGGAACACAGTAGTTTTGCAATCACGTCCTTCACTTTTTTGAAAAGCGATGATTTGTCAGAACCACTATCAGTTGCCAGTTCTCGAAGAAAAGACCCAGAGCATGCAATTGGAAATTGCATAGATGGTAGAACTGAGGAAATGTTGGAAGATGTGATAACTTGGACAGAAGAGGAAGAGCATGAAGCTCTCAAGAAAAGCCTAACAGGAGGTGATTGAGAATGATAACAGATGCGGATATACTATTGGACATAGACCAAAAGAACGTAGATGCAAAGGAGCTTGCAGAGAGACTGAGGTTTCTCACAATGTTTACGTCATTTGAATTCGTAAAGATAGAAGTGTGGGAGACCAGAAAAGGTTTCCATTTCTATTTTTGGACGGACAAACCAAAACCTTCAGCAAGAGACAAAGTGATAATACAGTTAGCACTTGGTTCTGACTACAGGAGAGAAATATTCAATTATCTGAGGGTCTGTATGATTCCTCTGCCTAAGAAGTGGAACGTGCTGTTTCAGAGCAAGTATGACAAGGAGGGAAACAAAGTGTCAGAGGAAGTGCATAGTGGTAGAACAGTAAAACTGGAGGAGGAAATAATGGCATTATATGAGACAAAGGAGGTGGTGGTGTAAATGAAGAGAAAAAGAGAGATAAAACCAGACATACGCATGTATTTGCAGTGCACCAAATGCGAGAACATCTTTAGTGTGATAAAGTCTGGTGTTCAAAACGCTTGGGTATTTGATGGAACTAATGGAGAAATGCTATTTTGGGCATGTTGTCCAAGATGTGGTGAAGTAAGATGCAAAGTAACAACACGGAAGGCGTTTAACAAGAGCAATGAGGTGAGACCAGATAATGCCAAGTAACATAAAATTGCGTCGTGGAAATGCAAAGGAGTTGATAATAGATGTCCCTGATAAGTCAATTGACCTAATCTTGACAGACCCACCATATGATATGATAACAGCAAATATAAGAACGCCACCTTTAACAGATTACACCAAAGAAATACTGGTTAAGAACTTCAGACGGATTTTAAAGCATAATGGAAACATAATAGTATATGTAGGGCTTCGAGATAAATTTAGATGGGACGGCAAATTTAGACAGTATAACTTTGCACTACGCTCAGAGCTAATAATGGTGTATCCTGGAGGCATGAAAAGTCCAAAACACTTCCTACCAGCACATGAGAGTGCTATGCATTACACTCTCTCCAAGAACTACTACTTTGAAGAGGGTGCACTCTTCGCAGATGTCTACAAGACACAGAGAGCAAGAGGGTCTACACGAACTTGGGGATATGACTATGGAACAGCACCAGCAGAGAAGATGCACGTGACACCAAAACCATTAGGTATGGTTCAACGACTTGTAGAGATACTGTGTCCTGAAGGTGGAAATGTGGTAGACCCATTCATGGGCAGTGGAACGACTGGAGAAGCATGTGTCATAACAGGAAGAAACTTCACAGGATACGAGATGATAAAGGACATCTATTTATATGCAAGAAACCGCATAAAAACCGCAGGTGGAAAAAGAAAAGAGAATGAAGTGTGGTGGTGACAACATCACCACTCTGTTATTTTTCGTTCTGTTGACCATCGCAGTGTATCCATCTTTTTTCTGTTCCGAGTATATACTGCTCTGATGGCTTTTGGTGATATAGTGCAAGGGCATGCAACTTCACAATAATATGGATAATCCTTCATTGGATTATATGCTTCAAGGGATGATTCCCATTGGTCAATCAATTTCTCCTCTCTTTCTGTATCCACCATCACCTCTCCTATGCATGCATGATAATACATATCATACAACTCATCAGTAGCAAGAACATCACTTATTGTGCAATCACATGATAGCTGCAAGGGATTTATTACAATGACTATTAGCTCCAATCCTAAATCTATCATTCCCTTCATTGATTCATAAGCCTGATTAAGATGTCTCCAAAAATATACTGCCGATGGTCTGCCTAAAGTCATATCAAGTGAATCTTGTGCACCTACTGAACACGTCTCTGCTTCCTCTTCCTCTGCTATCGCTTCTTCTGCTCTTAATACTTGCTCTGCTAATGTCATCTCACCAGGTGATAATCCATCCCTTAGTATTTGTTTCGGCTTGATTAAAGCGGTTGTGTGGTATAGCATTTTTACCTCTTCTTCCTAACACCAAATGTGTCCAATATCAATGTTCTTAAATCAAAACTATCTTTGATGTATTCCCAAACAGAGGAATATTTTGTTGAATAATACTTATACACCATAACGTTTGCATAAAGAGTTGTAACAATTCCTACTCCCCAAAATATTACATCAACCATATCACCTATGAACATATTATGTCCAAATGCTATCCAATATATTAGGTGTGTTAACAGTAAAAACTTTCTTGACACATCATCAGAGGATTTATTTCTTCTCGCTTTGTTACCCTGCCAAACATATTTAAATCTGCCAAATGTTCCCAACGTGACCATTAGAAAAGCAAATATAAGTGCTATTATCTCTATCATTTATACTCCTCTAATATTTTATTGAGTATCTTACTGGTGGACTGATTCTGATAATATGGAATAAACTTCACTTCTTTTCCATTTTTTTCCATCCATTCCGAGCCAAATATAGCATTCCAATCATCTCCATGACACAGAATATCAGGATTGATTTCTTTCAACAAATATGTTGGGTCTAAATGACATTGTTCAACAACCTTATCAATATATCGGATTGATTTTGCAATTACAAATCTTTCATTGAAATTCATAACAGGTTTTCTTTTGTAAGCCCATATCACGTCATCAGTTAGTATTCCTACAATCAGGACATCACCAAGCTTTTTGGCTTCCTTAATGAAGTTGATGTGCCCTACATGTGGTAGGTCTAAACACATAAAGGTGTAAACTATTGTCTTTCCTGATGTGCTCATTTTGCGAGAGCACCCCTTTTAAACCTGTTTGGTTTCTTCCAATTACCGTCATACATCGTGCTCAAATATTCCCTTACAGGATGAGGAGCTAAATATGATTCGTTCTTTATTTTTACAGCATCAAAATCATTAAGAAATCTTGCAGGAATAGAGAACACCACTTCGTTCTTTGTTCCTCTACATACAACTTTATCTCCTTCCTTGATATACCAAATAACATCTGTGTGGTCAATACGTTTTGATACTTGCCAACGCTTAGCATGACGCTTGAATTTAAATCCATGTTCAACAAAAGTTTCATACACTTTAGATTGGTTCGTGTGGTCTAACACTCCAATATCTAAATCAAAGTCCCAAGAGATAATGTCTTGACCTCTTACTGCACCCAAACAAGTTCCATACAATAAAAAGAATTCAGTGTCGTTGGCATCAAAAATCTCTTTGATTTCTCTCAACTCTTTACGTGCTTGTTCTATAAACACTTTCTGAGATGTTGTTGTCATTTTGCTCACACCTTCTCATAATTCTCAAAGAAGAACATACCAACTGGAGGCTTCAACTGCCAGCATCCTTTCAATCCCAATTCCTCTGTTCTATCAGCGAAGAGAGGCAGAACTAACTCATGAAGTTGCCATCTGCTTGCCCAGTGCCATTCTCCTACAATATATTGAATTTTTCTCAATGTGCTCTTGGTTGCTCCACCAAGAGCATCGTATTCACAACCTTCACAATCGAACTTCACTAATTTACACTTTTCAATTTTATTATCATTGAAGATGTCATTCAATGTGATGAACCTTGCGGTGTTAGCATACTGATACCATTCCACCTGTTTGTGTTCATTTCTATCACTAAGTGCTAAATCGAAGGCGTGTATATTGCAGTCAGAAGGGTTTTTCTTTATGTTCTCAATGAGCATATCATAATTTGATGTCACTGGTTCGTAACTGTATATCTCAAGCTTTTTATCTAATGTAGTTAACAGTAGAGTGAAACCACCAACGTGTGCACCAACAACTATAACTACATCACCATCATCAAAAGGGATGTGGTTTATGCCATACTCATCTTCTTTCAAGATAAAATCCAAGTTCTCGTCTTCACGCTGTGCCATACGCAGCATTTTTCCAGTAAACGTCTCAACATCTTTCACTATCAACTTATTCCAACACCTCCAACAACTGCTTTGCTACAACAGATGCTCTAAACCTCTTTGCGTTTTCCCTCCCATACTCAGACAAGTGTTCTGACAAAGCATACGTTTTCAGTATGGATTCCTCAACATCCTTATAATCCATAACAGCTAATCTGAATCTGTCAGGAAATTTCTCAATCCACTTATATGGTATCTCAAATCCACCTCCAATCTCTAATTGTTGTGGTGTTCTTGTATAACATGTTGGGACACCCATTGCCTGAGCCTCATTTAGCACAACCCCTTGAGAGTCACACCTTGTAGGAAAGCAGAACAGACCAGCATTCAAAAAGAACTCTATTTGCTCTTCATTGGAAAAACCTCCTGATTCATGCATTTCCAAATTGCTTAACTCAGGAATTTCAATTGCTTTCTCAAGAGCCTTCCTCTCTGTCACTAAACATACTTCCCAATCAGGATGATTCTGTGCAAATTGCACTAAATACTCATGCCCCTTCCTTGTAACATCCTTCAGCTCTATTGGTGCACCAAACGGTTTATACCAATTATATTCCTTCATAAAGTGTGCAAATCCCCATCCAAGCACTCTTCTTTTCTCTCCTCTCCAATGATAATCAAAAAGACTATCAGGGATACATCTTGGTATTTTAGCATCTGTTTTCACACCTTTAATCTCAAGGTGTTCCTTCTCGAATTCTCCAATAGGAACTATCTTGCCACCCCATCTCCTAAATCGGTCTTGCCACATCTTAACAGCAGCAAACTCCTTTGTAACAAAGTAGTCAATCCATGCAAGTCCCTTTTTATGTTGCTGTCCACATAATCTCACAAATGAGTCTATTGCATTCTCCTCTGTTATTAATATCATTGGTTCGTCAATAGTCTTAATGATAGCAGGCTTGTAGATAGCTCCTGAAGCCTCATGCCCTAAGTCATTCAATGCATCAATTATCCTTTCTTGTTGTTTCAAGAACGAATAAAAACCCAAAGACAACACTTTTATTTTCATTTTTTTTACCTCCAGTTTTTATATTATCCTCATTCCTCCCAACACAACACCTATGCCTTGCACTATCCTGCCTACAAAAAAGCCGACAGTATAATAGTGATATTCGTTTACTATTTGCTCTTGCAGCTCATCTGACATATCATCTCTCCTCAGTTTAAACCATGAGGAATAAAAACCAAACCAAAGAGAGTGAAACTCACTTGGCTCGCTCAAGAACTCTCTGCATAACGCATACTCTTTCAGTGCTCTCCATGCTTTCTTCATTTCATGTCACCATTCCTAATCCTTGCACTCCCAAGACAGCAGCCAGTGTTAAAACAACTATGAGCTTTATCCATCTCATGTCATGAGTTATTGAAAGCATTATGAGAGACATGTGGCGTATGCCGTCATAGCAATCTTTCTGCTCCATATCATGCTTCATCGCCATCGTTTTCAACTTTTTCTCCGCTTCACGTAGCTCACCATTCATTTGTCACATTTTCCTACCTATGCGATGTCCAATACTATGTCCAACGTAGTAACCAATTATCATTGCTTCTTCGGCATCATCAGATAACTCTGCTATTTTTGTAAAAAGCTCTCCAATTAAACTTGATACTTTGTATCTGTCTCTATGCTGTTCGTCCCAATACAGATTAACCATTCTGTCTGCTTCACGAAGCTTTCCTGACCGCTCCAGCTCCCTTACAAGGTTTCTCCAAGTGAACGGATTATATTCTGTTTCCACTTCACCACTCCTCTACAAATTCCTCTTCAAGCTCCTCTCCAAACATTTCTTCGTGTCTCAATCTCCTCTCCTCTTCTGTTCTCGGTAGTCCTGCTCTCCTACCCTCTGCTGCTCCAATCTCTAATCCTGTTCCCCTTTGTGGAAGGTCGCTTCCTCTGACGACATGATAATACAAGCCAGTCTCTGTATCCTCTATCATATCACCAGCAACTGCACCAGCTGCTCTAACTCCTGGATTGGTGTCAAATGTCTCTGCATGCTCACCACTTTCCAAAACCTCTCTGGTTTCTTCTCTTGTCAATACTCGAATTGACCCACCAAGCCTTTCTGACCCTAATTCAGGCAGCTCTCCCTCACGATGCTTTCGACGCACACGAATGACCATATCCTTGAGTATTGGCATCACTTGCGTGTTCAACACATTGCACTGGTCAAAAGCTCTCAGCTCACATAGTTCTGATGCACCTACATTGAGGTTCTCTATGATTCTCTCCAATGCATCATCCACTGACTCCCAATCCACATCAGTCATTTTCCTCACCTCCTGATTTTCCTCTTTTCCTGTAAAATTCCATCTCTCCCTCCTCCATTATATCTTCAATCCTCCTTTTATGTTTATTCTTCACTCGCTTCCCCCTCTTCTGAGCCACCTTCAAGACCTCCCTGTGCCTCTGCTAATTCTTCTGCTGTTACTCCTACAGCAGAATCTGGCAACTCCATTCCTGCTGTCTTTTTCTCTACAAGTTTTGTAGCTTGCGTCTGAACTGCTTGCTCCATTGCTCCCATCATCATGCTTGTGAACGGGTCTCCTCCCATTCCACCAAACATCCCACCTGCTCCTCCTGCTTTAGCAGGTGCACCTGCTTGCCCTTGTGCCCTCTCCAAATTCTTTATTGCCATAGTTGCTTTTCGATACATTGAAGCAAAATTATTGATTGTGTTCACTGCACTCTGCAAATCTGTCAGAGTCAGATTCTTCCTTGCTTCAATCCTTGCTTTGAGCTTTCCAACTTCTCCTTCTTTATGTTCTTCACTCATTCTTTTTGCACTCCTACTATTTGGTGATTGTCACCACCAATGCTTTCTCCTTCAGCTCTACACTTACACTTCCCTGACTTGGCTTTATTTGTTTAGCCACCGACTTAGCCACTGAAGTCAGGGACATGGATATCAACACCCTATTCATTTCTACCCTCATCATTGACGCAATACCTGTCCTTCTGAGCTTCTCCTGTGAAGTGAGGAGAGCCTGCATTGATGATGTCCATGCTCTCTTCGCTTCAGGAGACTCAAATTCTATGTTTTCTGCCATTTTTGTTCATTAATAATATATTTTTGTTATGTCTAAGTATGCATATCCATCGGCACCACAATTACCACCTACTTCAACTGCTCCTACTCCAAAAGCTCCTCCACCTGTAAATTTTGCTGGCGATTGTGATTCCGTTTCTTTCAGAACCCACTCTCCTGCTACTTCTTTATACAGATAAAGATATACAGTCCCATCTAATTCACAAAACTCTGCTTTCCAATGCACCCATTCGTTTTTGACATCCGCATCGAGAGTGCGGTCAGCGTTCCAATAGTAGACACCAGTTTCTTTTCTCCCAAAAAGGAAATGGGTTGAAGTAGACCATTGCTGAAATCGGAAAAGATAAAAGTTGTCTATGTCTTGGTATCTAAAAAACATACTAAAGTTTGAATCAAACGAGCCACGACGGAGAAATAGCCAGAAATCAATAGCTACTGATTTTGGTAAATCTATTTCACTTTTGTCAAGGATTTTAATGACTTCATCAGCATTTTTACAAAGTGTCCGAAGAGATTTTACACCTTCATATACTTGTGTGGCTGACAATACCATATAAGCACCATTTTTCTTATCATTCCAATCTGATAAACTCATTTTTTCTTATGTTCACCTCCTATGTTTCCCAACATTCCTGATGCTGTAAAAGCCCTACTGGACAAGCATGCTCCCAAGGCTCCACAAATTGCAACTGTCCAGATACACATTCCACGCTTGGAAGTCCTCCACTTATTCCGACTTCAATGTTGCCCAATCCAATAAATCCAACACCTGGAACACCACCTCCTACTGTAACAGGTATCTCATAATACGCCTCTGGGATTACCACAGGACTTGGCACACCTCCACTTATGTTAATTGATATACTTTTAGCAAATGGTGGCTCTGGTGGCTCTGGCTCTTCTGGTGGTGGAGGAGTATAAGGTGGCTCTGGTGGAGTAGGTGTGCCAGGTGGCATAAACAACCCTGAAGGAGGACACTCACCACATACTGGAGTCCCAGGAGGTGTTCCTGCTTCAGGTTTAGCATGAACAATAGCAGGAGCAAATCCTGAATCATACATTGAAGGTGTTGGTTTGTATCCAGCAGTGTTATCATGAGGAACATCTGGTGGTGTAAGTGCTATTGACGGCTCATACTTAAAAGTCGCTGTCTCTTCTGGGAACAACTTTATGTCTGTGCCACCCATTTGTTTAATTGTTCCTGCAAGAATTTCTTTCATTACTAACCCAACAATAGGCAATGCTATTGCACCACCCACATTACCAATAAGATGAAATGCTACATCATTTAATGACTTTGCGTCTCCAGCTCCCTCTGTTAAATTAGTGATTATTTGCTTTGAACCCATGACCATCATGTTAGCAAATAGTATGTCATCAATCTTGCTCTTAAACCCCCCAAGCATATCACTTGTCCATGTATTTAGTCCACCAACTACACCAGAAAACCAATCCTTCACTGCATCATAGATATTGCCAAAAAAATTCTTCACTGTGTCAACCAACCATCCAAAGATGCTTGTTACTTGATGACCCAACCAAACAATGCCATTCCATGCCCACTCACCAAGCTGTGTTAGACCTGCCCAAAGGTTACCACCTACCCACTTTAATCCATCTCCAAGTGTTTCTCCCACCCATGTTATACCATCCCATAGCCAGCTCCCAAAGTTATATATCTGTGAGCCAATCCATGAAATTCCTGCCCACAACCACTTACCAAAGCTAAAGACTTGAGTTCCAATCCATGATAGTGCTCCCCATATTGCATCCAATCCAAGCTTTAGATACTCACCAAGTCTTGTAAGACCCACCCAGATGCCATTGCCCAAATCCATTAAACCGTTTCTCACAAAAGAGAAACCGTTATAAAACGCATCCCATATTCTCTCACCAAAAGCAATAATAGCATCATAAAATGCTCTTGCAAGAGTTCCAATGCCTTCACCTATCCATGCATAACCTTTGGCAATTTCGTCAGTGAACCCAGCTAACGCTCCCCAAACGTCTGACCCCCAATCTGCTATGTCCGATAATATGTCGTCCCACCAGCTCATATTGTTTCTCTTATGTAGACTTGTCTTTAATGGTGTTCATGCATGTGCTATTGTGTATTTAACTGTTGCACTCCCAAGAGCAGGAATAACCACTGGTGTTCCCAAAACACTTCTCTCTATTATCACCGTGTGTGTAGTTCCACCAGTGTCTTGAATATACCCAAAACTTATACCTGTCTCCTTAATTGTTGTCTCAACACTAACTCCAAAAACAGCACTTATTTTAACTGTTTTTGCCACAGCATCAATAGCAGGTGCACCAACGACTACTCTGCCCTTTAAATCATCCAGCTCATAATCGTTCACATCAAAAACTTTATCACTCCCACCAATACAGATATGTGTCTCTGCACCTGCTGGAGCGTCATCCCATGTGTTCGCAATACCTGCATTGTATGGATGAAAACCTCCTCCTATTTCAGTTAGTCCTTGTTGTTCCGCCAAACTCATCATCATTGCCAGCCAATTGTAGTAGTTCTTCAGCCACGACTTTGCTTCCTGCTTGTATGTCTGCACTACCTTTCCATCCTTATCCCTGACTTCCAGTTCTACTTCTGTCTTTCCACCTTCTATCTCCTCACTCATCTTTTCACCTCCTTCCTTTTGGCGTGCACATTTCAACACACACCTTAATATCCCTCTCCAGTTCATTCTCTCACACCTTTATCACAACGATTATCCCCCGTGTGTCCACGTTCACATCCGCCATCTTACTAAGCTCAGGTGTATTCTGAAATATTTTCCTGAGAATAGTATCCTTACTGAATATCACTTCCAATCCAATATCAGTCACTTTCACATCTGCATCTGGCACTTTGGACTTTATCCCATCTGCCATAAACTGCAGCATACCACGTTTATCCATCTGAGGAACTCCAGCTCCTCCAAGACCCATACCCATTCCTTGTGCTCCCATTCCTGCCATTTTTTATTTTATCACCTCCTATTTAACTATACAATATAGCTGCCGTGACGCTTAGATGTGCCAATTTCCAGGGGTCATCCATCATCCGATTCATGAATGCCATTATCACACCCCATATATATGATAGCACTTGTCTTATTGTGCCGACAACTGTAGCTAACACTCCTTTCACTTCATCCAGTCCAGACTCCATTGCGTTTCCCATTGGAGCTTCGACGTTCACACCACATCCCAATAGTTCAACCATTTTTGTGTTACCTCCTCACTTTTATCAAAAAAAATATAGGTGGAGGTGAAAGAAGGAAAACCTCCACACCCTACTGTTCTTGTTTGTCTATGAAGGTATTACCCCCCATAAACCCCTTCTATTCACACACTGCAGCACCTAAGCTATCCTCTGACTCTCCAGAACCGCAGTGACTACCGCTGTCACAGCAGGCTCCATCGCATCACCATAACTTGCTACAAAACTGGCAGCAATGCCATCACCGATGGTAGCAGCCAAGCTGGGGTCTTGAATCTTTGCTATGGCTTTATACACCTTATAGCCCACAGACCTCAACATACCGTGCAAACCACTACCAACATCTTCAGGTATAGCAGGCTTTATCACATCAATATACAGGTCTTCATACTCCGTAAAACCTGCTGTAAAGTTCCTGCCAGCACGATTACCCATCCGTATTGCTGCGTCGTCAGTCAAATATCTCGCTCTAAGACTCGCTGCAGTCTTGTCCGCCAAACTTATTGCATCTGCTGTTTTTACCATTTTCCTTCATACCTTATGGCTCAAAAAGGCATCATGCCCTTAATGCCTTTGAATGCCTGCTTACCGAACTTCACGACTGCACCAATTACCAGACCCATGACCAAAACCAAAGCAATGGTTTCAGCGTTCTCAGCGAGAACAGTCATCATTGTGCCTATCACCGTGACGATTGCGTCCACTACGTTCCCTATCATATAACTTATATCAGCCATTTGGTTGTTTCACCTCCTAATTTCTTCATAGTCACACCATTGTATTTGTAGCTATTTAAACCTTTCTAATCTATGCAGATATACTAACGTGTGACTAAAATTTTAAGTTATATGCTTACACTGCAGATTTATCAGCATGTGATATATGTTATAATATATATATTACAATATAGCTCTATATATAAATGTCATATAATACCCAATTATATGACATAAAACCTGACACGGTTATAATAGGCGGATTTTTAGGACACACGTTAATAGATATGCATATAAAGGAGCTTCCTAAAGACTCGAATGGCAATTCAGGGCGTAAATATGAATATCCCT
>Ga0114922_10002222_pt1 | contig 18290 bp, 24 predicted proteins | sample AartaG_FD_100975 | JGI IMG/M metagenome (GOLD analysis project Ga0114922, IMG submission 100975) | Deep subsurface microbial communities from Aarhus Bay to uncover new lineages of life (NeLLi) - Aarhus_00045 metaG | ecosystem: Environmental > Aquatic > Marine > Oceanic > Sediment | place...
CAGCAAGACATGTTGTTGAAGAATTAAGAAAACAAGGCAAAACAAGTTTTTTAGTAACTAATGGTTTATGCCCTGATGTGTTAAAGGAAATATCAGAAAAAAATTGTCTTCCAACTCAATTATATATTTCTTTAAATTATCCACATGAAGAATTGTTTAGAAAGATTACAAAAAATAAACAAAAAGATTCTTGGAAAAAATTTAATCAAAGTTTAGAACTAATGAAAGATTTGAAAACCCGGAGAGTTTTGAGGATAACTTTAATTAGAGATTTAAATATGAAAGATAAATATATTGAAGAAGAGTATGCTAAATTAATAAAAAAAGCTCTTCCTGATTTTATTGAGATAAAGGGTTATATGAGTGTTGGTTTTGCTAGACAGAGATTAGGATATGATAAAATGCCTAATCATGAAGAAATACAAAAGTTTGGTAAGAAGATTGCTAAAAAGTTGGGTGAGGGATATAAGATTTTAGATGAACATGAATTTTCAAGAGTTGTGTTGGTTGGGAGAGATAAAGGGATGATGGAGATTAAAAATATATAAATGCCCCTGCCGGGCATTACAAAAAAATTATCCCATCCATTGTTAAAGCAGTAAATCTTATTCCAACAGGCAAAGTAAGAAGTGCTGAAATTAAAGCCATATGCTCTTTTCCTGTTCCACTTGCTATGGTTAAAGCAACTTCTGTTCCTTTGATTTTTCCTTGAAGTTTTTTATGGATTTCATTTTTTAAACCCATTATTCTGGAAGAATCTATTTCTATAAACTCAAAATCTTTTTCAGATTTAAACTGTTTTGCAAAATTATCCCCAATTAGGATTATTTTGTCCCATTCTCCTCGCTTAATTACTCCTGCTACCTGACTCCAAGTCCCTTTTCCTGAACTAAGTAATGCTACTAATTCCATAAACCTGAAACACTAATTAAATTTATAAGTTTATATGTGGTTTAATTATTATAAAAGAGAATGGATAACTAATATCTTATAAGCATAGAAAATTATGAAGGTGACAGAATTAAGCTACTCATCTTTAAAACCTAAGATATTAAAAGATATTGATTAAAAAATTTAGGTAGAAAAATGAAAGACATACCTTTAAATGAAATAACATTGAGAAAATATGAAAAACCAGTGGGTTTAGAAAAAAGAGAATTAGTTAGGAAAATATGTTTGTCTTTGGGTTTGCTTCAGCTTGGAGACTCTCGGGATATTATTGTTGATATTCTTATGGTATTGACTGATGCAAATAAAGGCAGAGAAAGATTAAGTAGTGAAGAAATTGGAAAAAGAAGTGAGGAATTAAGAAAAAAATATAGCTTAGAAACAAAAGGATTAGCTGAAAGCAATATTAGAAGACAATTAAAAAGACTTAGAAATGCTATGTTAATTGAAAAATCTGAAAATAAATATTATTTAGCAGAACATGCTTGTTTAAAAGAAATATTTGAAAATAGTATTGAAAGATTTGTCATTCCTCAGACTATTGAAAGAATTAAAGAATATTTAGATGAGTTAGAGAAGGATTAATTATCCTTTGACTTTAGAATAGAGCTAATCTCTTCTACTATTTTTTTTGGAAAAAGACCCTCCTCATTAATTTGTGTAAATCCCTTTTGTCTGACTAACTCTTCTATATCTTTTGCTACTTCAATGTCAGCGATTATAATCTTTTTAGCACTACTATAATTAAGATAATCTATAACTCTTTCTTCAAAAAGTTTTTTTCTTATCCTGTTTCTTTCTCCTAAATTTGTTATGTTCGTTCCTTGATAAAATAATCTTGTATCACAAATAATTATATCATAATCTCTTGGCTTCAATTCTCTTGGGAGATTCTCCAATAATATTTGAGGAAGATTTGCCTTATTTATTTCAGCTATCATCTCGCTAGGTTCTTGAACATAAGTAACTTGGTGCCCGTCTGCTTCAAGAAAACCTGCTAGATTAAGACGGGTAGAAACTTCATAAGAGGCACCAATTAAAATATTTGCCATAAGATAATTTCCTATCTATGCTTATAAAAATTTATATTATGAAGGATATAAAAACTCCTATCAGAATTACAATTATATCAAATATAAAAAATAAAAAATAAAAATTTACTTCTTTTTTCCCCTTCTTTGAACAGCTTTTTTCTTTTTTCTTACAACTCTTTTTTTCTTTTTAACACTTCTTTCTGTTCTTTTAATACTTTTTTTAATTCTTTTTATTCTTGACTTTTCTTTTTTTGCTCTTGCAATTTCTCTTTTAAGAGAATTAAGTTGTGTAATCTCTTTTCTAAGTTTTTTGATTTTAGCACCAACTTGTTTTGTAGTTAATTTTTTTGCCATTTTTAACTCTCACTTTCAGTTTTTATTTTATATTTATTACTTAACTGAAAATGTTCGCACCTCCTTTCATCTTTTTTTTAAAACTTCTAAGTTAATATCGAAATTATAATATTTAAATGTTTCTTAGGTTTTTATACTCTCTCTTTTTACTCTTTTAATTATTCTAAACTTATCCTCTGCAAAACTTAATATTTTTTTGAATATTAGATTTTAATAAAAACAATAGTTTTAAAAACTCTAAACCTAATGATTTAATATACTGTTAACTACATCGCTAATGCTTATTTTCTGAGCAAAAGTGCATAGGTAGGAGGTATTTTAAATGACTGACGAAGAGAAATTTTTAAAAGCAATAGAAAAACTTAGAACTAGTGAAAAAAAAGTAAATTTTGATCAAACTATAGATTTGATTATTAATTTAAAAGAATTTGATGTCAGAAGAAGTGCTTTTAATTTATTTATTCAGGCTCCAAATAAAGTTAAAAACAAAAAAATTGCCGGATTTTTTGAAAAAAAATCTGATTTAATTGATACAATTAAAAAAGATAACTTTGTTAAATTTAGAGAAAAAAAAGATATTAAAAAACTAATTAAAAAATATGATTTTTTTGTTGCTAATGCTAAGTTAATGCCAGCAGTTGCTACAACTTTTGGAAGAATTTTAGGTCCTGCTGGAAAAATGCCTTCGCCTCAATTAGGAATTTTGCCTTCTGAAGATGAGAATATAATAAAGGATATTATTAATAAAATAAATTCTAGTGTTCGAATAATTGTAAAAGAACCAAGTATAAAAATCGGAATTGCAAAACAATCTTTAACTGATGAACAAATTATGCAAAATGCTATTTCTGTTTATCATAAGATTTTAGAATCTCTGCCAAGAAAAAAAGATAATGTCAAGAATGTTAAAATTAAATTAACAATGGACAAACCAGTCCTTGTGGAAATTTAAAATGGAAACTGCAATGATTAAACCAATAATTAATGAAGATAAACCAGAATCAGATAAAACTTCAAGTGAGCAGAAGAGTAACTTAAGCGGAAAATTAGATATTGATAAAGATAAAACAAATAAAAAATCAGAAGTTAGTAATAAAGAAAAAACTGAAACCCATAAAGCAAAAGCAGAAACAGTAAAAAAATTAGCTGAGAAAATAAAAAATTCTAAAACCCTTATGATAGTTTCAATTAAAAATCTTCCTTCAAAACAATTTCAAGACATTAAAAAATCTCTTAGAGGCAAGGCTGTGGTTAGAGTTGCTAAAAAAAATATTATGTTAAGAGCAATTAAAAAGTTTGGAAAAGAATCTCTTTTGCCTTTAGAAAAACAAATTCAAGAAAATTCTGCTTTTGTGATTTCAGATATTGAAGGATTTGAATTAGCTGGAATTTTATCTAAAGAAAAAACTCCTTCTTCTGCAAAAGCAGGACAAATAGCTCCTGAAGATATTGAAGTTAAAGCAGGACCAACTAGTTTAGTTCCAGGACCTGCAATTAGTGAATTAGGTGCTTTAGGAATACAAATATCTATTGAAGAAGGAAAAATTTCAATTAAAGCGCCAAAAGTAATTATTAAAAAAGGTGGTGAGATTAATGAAGGTGCTGCTTCAATATTACAAAAATTAGATATTCATCCATTTAAAGTAGGTTTAGAACCTATTGCTATTTATGATGTTCAAACAGAAAAAATATATTCTAATATTAAAATTGATTCTGAAGAAACTGTGAAGGATTTGAAAGAGGCTTCTGTGAAAGCGTTGGGGCTTGTTCAAAAGATTGTGTATTACTGTAAGGAGACAATTGGGTATTTGCTTGGAAAGGCGAATGCAGAAGGAAAAGGTCTGAGTAAGCTTCAACCTAAAGAAGAAAAAACAGAAAATAAAGAAGAACCTACTGATAACTCACCTGAACAACCAATAACAGATACTGATAAATTAAATCCAATGGAGGAAAAATAATGGAATATGTATATGCAGCATTGCTTTTGCACAAGTTAGGCAAACCTGTTGATGCAGAGGGCATCACAAAAACCGTGCAAGCAAGTGGTGCACAAGTAGATGAAAGCAAAGTTAAAAGTCTTGTTGCAAGTTTGAAAGATGTAGACATAGACAAAGAACTTGAAACAGCAGTTATAGCAAGTGCAGCACCAGTAACTAGTGGAGAAGCTCCTGTAAAAGAAGCTGAAGCACCAAAAGAAGAAAAAAAAGAAGCTGCTGCTGAAGGTTTGAGTGCTCTATTTGGTTAAACTTATTTTTATTTTTAAAACTAAATAGAGATAAACCTAATGATAATTAGGTTAAAATAATTCTTTTAGAGTATGATAATCTTTTTAAATCCTAATAAATATAGCAGGCTATGGAAAATCCAGAAAGAATCAAAATTCAGATTTATAAAACAAAGGAGAATCCCCCTATTCTAGAGAAAGTATCTAAATCTATGGGAAGACTTAATCTTTTAGAAAATTTTGATTTTATAGAATGTGGAGTATCTGAATCAGATAAAATGGTTTTGTTATCTAGACCACAAATAGCATGGCTTGATAATAAAAAATCTGGACAAGGAGAAATTCCATACAAAAAAGTTCCAGATTCAGAACAAGGAATAAGGGCGCATACAAGACCTGGAATGGAAATTAGAGTTACTTATGAAATAATGAGATAATTAATCCTTATAAATAAAATATTTTAAGTTAAAGAATTTTATTCTTCTTAAGATTATCTAATTCTTCAAGAACTTTTTCAAAAGTTTCTATTTGTTCTGGAAATTTCATATTAGATAATATTTCTTCTTTATTAAACCAGGAACATTGCATTAGCTCCTCTTTATTTGGGCATATTTCCTCATCTTCGCCTATAAATTCTACAAACCAAATTGTTTGATATTGTCCTTCACAACCTCTTTTTTCTTTTATCTTATCTGGAAACAGATAAGTATGTTCTATTTTACTTTTACTTAAAATACTGAATTTATTTGTTCCAAGCTCTTCTTCTAATTCTCTTTCAACTGCTAATCTATGTGTTTCGCCATATTTTAATCCCCCTTGAGGAAATGCCCAAGAACCTTCTGGCCAATCTTTACCAGACATCATAAGAAATTTCCCTTCTTTAAAAATAACTGCAGAAACAGCTTGTCTTAATCTAATTGTTTTAAACTCTCCTTTTTTTTCTTCCATTTATTTTAATTAATCTTTCTGATTTTTAAGAATATATGTAGTGGATTATTAAGAGTCTTATAATTTCAGTAAACTACCTTAGATTAAGATTTCTATAAAAAGTTTTTTATATATGGAGGATTTTAAAAAGATATGAATAAAATTATCCTTATTTCATGTGTAAGCAAAAAATTACTTTATAACTCAAAAGCTAAAAATTTATATGTTAGTCCTTTATTTAAATATAATCTAAAATATGCTAATTCTTTGAATCCTGATAAAATTTTTATTCTTTCTGCAAAATATGGACTTGTTGATTTAGAGTTAGAAATTGAACCTTATAATAAAACCCTGAATAAAATGAAGAAACAAGAGATAGAAGAATGGTCTGAGAAAGTGATTAATCAGTTAAAAGAACAAACAGATTTGCAAGAAGATGAATTTATTTTCTTAGCCGGAGATATGTACAGAAAATTTTTAATACCTCATATTAAGAATTATAAGATTCCTATGCAGGGATTGGGTATAGGCAATCAACTAAAATATTTAAAAGAAAGCCTAGAGAAAAAAGAAATTTGCGAGCAACTTCATAAGATATTTAATAGTTTAAAAAGAATTAGTTTTCCTTTTAATGAGGAGGAAATCCCTTTTAACGGAATATATATTTTATTTGAAAAAGGAGAAAAAGCTCATGATAGAGATAGAATTGTTAGGGTAGGAACTCATACAGGGGAAAATCAATTAAGATCAAGGATTAAACAACATTTTATTCATGAAAATAAAGATAGAAGTATTTTTAGAAAAAATATTGGGAGAGCTATATTAAATAAAAATAAAGATGATTTTATTAAACAATGGGAAATTGATTTAACAACAAAACAAGCAAAGGATTTATTCTCAAAAGATATTGATTTTGAAAAACAAAAACAAATTGAAAAACTTGTAACAAAATATATACAAGATAATTTTAGTTTTGTGGTTTTTAGGATTGATGATAAAGATGAAAGGTTGAAAATTGAGTCAAAGATAATTTCAAGTATTTCTTTATGCGATAGATGTAAACAGTCTCTCAATTGGCTTGGAAATTATTCTCCAAAAGAGAAAATAAAAGAAAGTGCATTATGGTTGGTAAATGAATTGTATAAAGAGCCCTTTAATCACCAAGAGTTAGAAGAATTGAAAAAAACATTATAATCTACGGGTTTACGTTTGTTTTTTTCTCGTTCTCCCTTACTATTTTTAAAAACTTTATTTTTTTCTATAATATGACCTAATAAATATATTGGTTTTGGATTTTTTTGAAAAAAGATTTTATTTTGTGCAATAGGAGCATAGCTTTCTATTAAAGGTATAACTCCTAAAAATTGTTTTAAATCTTTTTCTTCGTTAGAGCCAAGTGTTATATCATCAACCCACCTAATATAATTTAAGTTTTTTTGTTTAGATTTTTCAAATAAAATAGTATCTAAATTATATAAAATTCTGTTAAATAAAGCCATACTATGAGGAGCTCCTTGAGGCAGAACTCTTTTATTATTATAGGAGATAGTAGAAATTATTGTTAAAAATTCTGCAAAATCTCTTTTATATTCTTCACTTAATCCTGAAAAACTATTGTAAAAAAACCTAAGAACATTATCAACATTAATATTATCAAAAGCACTTTTTAAATCAAAAGAAAAAGCAGTTTTACAAGGCAAAAGAGTTTCTAAGCTTTTTTTAGGGCTCCAATAAGATTCTCCTCCATGAGCAATTTGATGACATTTATTTTTTTTAATTAAAGGGAGAACATATGAATTAATAAATTTTTTAAATAAAGGGTTAGGAACAGCAAGATGTCTTACTTTACCACCTATTAATTTTGACCATTTTCTATATAATTTATTATCTGCAGATAAAAGCTGTCTTAAAATATTTAATGGCCCTTCTTCTGTTTCAAATAGATTTCCTTGAGAATTATAAGAAGAAATAATTTTAATAAAAATATTAAGTTTTTTTGTATCTTTAAATATATTAAAAGGATTTTCTCTTTTTCCCATATATATTTATATAGTTGTATTTTTTATCTATATTATTGACAAAATTATATCACGTAGTTGTATAAAAATGGATGGTGAAATAAGAAATAAAATATTAGATTTAGTGCATTCTAGACCCAGAGCAATGTCTGAAATAACAGACACTATTAAAAAGAATTGGAGAACTGCAGATAAATATATTAGTCAACTTTGTTCAGAAGATCTAATTAAAGTGCATGTTTTTAGAAAAGGAAGTCAAGGAGCATTAAAGGTTGTTTACTGGCCTGTTTCTATTACTTCTGGACCATCAGGTGTTAAAAACTTTTTACTGCAAAGAATCTTAAATGGAGTTAAAAAAGATGATTTTTCTGCATTAGATATAGTTCAAAATATTTCAGAAATAAAAAGAAAGGTAGAATACTATAATAAAAAAGATTATGGTGGTGAAAAAAACGTTAAGAATTTTTTAAAGGCTCTTGAACAAGCAGAAACTAGAATATTACTTTTTTCTGGAAACTTAAGTTTCATGAATCTAGGAGGAGAGTATGATTTAATCTTAAATATTTTAGAAAAAAGATTAGAAGAAGGAGTGAATATATTTATTTTAACAAGAGTTGATGTTTCTAATTTAGAAATAATAAATGACCTCTTGCAATTTAATAATAAAAATTATCAGGGAAAAATAGAAATAAGATATGCATATCAGCCCCTTAGATGTACTGTTATAGATGAGAAAGAGTTCTATCTTAAGGAGAATTTTCAGGGCAGTAACTTTAATGAAGATGATGCTCTTATAAATGAAGGCACTTACATTTATACTATAAGAGATTTAAATTGGATAACTTGGATAATAGGTGTTTTTTGGGAAATATGGAGAGGTTCAATTAACGCAGAAAAAAGAATGCAGGTTTTAAAAGATATAAATTTCCAAAAATAATTTATATAACAAGCTTTAAAAATCAATTCTTATTAACATATTTATCTCTTTAATTTGAGATTTATGCCTCCGTGCGACAATGGTACTCGAGCTGGCTTGAGACCAGTGCCCTTTGGGCTTCCCGGTTCGATTCCGGGCGGGGGCGCTTTCAATAAGTTACACGCTATGATAATCGTGGTTTATAAGCTGACCACATTACAGCAATATATGGATATACACAATTATAAAGCAAGATTAGAGAGAACAATAAAGAGATTAGAAAATTCAACAATCTCTGAAGAGAATCAGAAAATTCTTTTAAAATTTAAAGACCAATGTCTTTGTGATAATATTTCTTATGGCAAAGTTGATGCTTATTTATTTTACTTAATTAAGTTTACAGGCATGCACCAGAAGCCTTTAGAAGGGATTGGGAAAGAAGATATTATGAAAGTGATATCAGAGCTTAATCAAACTAATTATAGCGAGGAAACAAAAGTTTCTTTTAGAATTGCAGTAAGAAAGCTTTACAAAATGATTAGAGATACTGAGGATTATCCTCTTGAAGTTAAATGGTTGAAAACAACTATTGCAAAAAAGCATGAAACAATCCCAGAAGAACTTTTAACAGAAGAAGAAATTGAATCAATTATTAGAAATGCTAAAACTTTAAGAGATAAGGCATTTCTTTCAACACTTGCTGAATCTGGTTGCAGAGTTGGGGAAATTGGAACCTTACAAATTAAACATATTAGTTTTGCAGAACATGGAGCAAGAATCACTGTCAAGGGAAAAACAGGAATGAGAAAGATTTTATTTTAAATTCTGCTTCTTCTGTAGATTCACAAGATTCTGCTGCAGAATGAACTGCTTTTTCTAAATCTCTTGCAGCACCTGTAAATTTCTTCTTTTGTTTTCCTTTTATCACTTCTGCTGCTTCAACAACTTCTTCTTGTGCCTTTCCTGTTATTTCTTCTGCTTCTCTTATTTCTTTTTTTGCTTTTTTAACTGCTTTTTTTGCTTGTTTTATCTCTTTTTTTACACTTTTCACATTGACAGTTTTCTTTTTATTTTTTCTTACTTGCTTTTTCATATTCACTTAAACAAAATTGTATTTAAAAATCTTTAGTTAAACTTAAAAGATTCTGCACCTTTCCAGTAGCAAGCAACTTTTAAAAACCAATGCTGTCTTAATATATTAACTAAAAGTTGCAGTATGTAACTTTTCCTAAACGCAGGGCGACGGCGCTTTGAAAAAAAAGAACACTGGGAAAAAGAAAAGAGTACATAACTTTCTCTTGGTGCAGGGCGGGGGCGTTTCTTTATTCTCTAAACCCTTTCTTATAAATTTTATCATGATGGTCAAAATCAACAAATAAAATAAAATTATTGGAAACATCAACTTTGAATGCTAAAACAAAACTCTTGTCAATATGCACTCTCTTATAATCTTTTAAATCATGTCTTAAGTTTTTGTAATGTTGTATTGATTGTTCATCAGAATTAATAATCTCCTTAATTTTTTTATTTATAATTTCAACTTTTTTCTTATCTTTCTTAACTAATTTTTTAACAATAAGCTTAAGTTCATCAGAAAGATTAAAATTAAACATTTTATACCTCACAAAGTTTATCTAATTCTTGTAAGGTCATTTTTTTATTGCTATATTTTCCAAAATGTTTTTTAGTTATAGCAATAACTTTTTTAATATATTCTTCACTTGCTCTTTTTTCCATAATTTCCTCGCCATATAATTCAATAAATTTATTTAGAGCTTCAGACTTATCTCTCAATCCAAACTTTATTTTTATTATGCCTAATATTCTGTTAGCATAATCATTTAATTCAACTCTTGCTGAAATCATTTTTTCCATTTTTTATATATGTGATTTAGTATGCATTTGATATGCATACAAAGTATATAAATCTTTTTATTCCAGTAGCAAGCAACTTTTAAAAAACTCAACAACCTAATAATATCAATAAAATCACGGCGTTATTATTTTTCTGAACGCTGGGCGGGGGAGCTTCTAATAATCCTTTAAGCTCCTCATCTACATAGCTCAAAATCTTATAAATTATTAGTATTGATTTAGGTGTTCTTTAGAAGTATTTAAATAATATTTTTTCTAAAATAATATATGGAAAAAAAGAAGTTATTAGTTTTATTAATTATGATAATAATGGTTGTAATTGTTTTTTTTCTAGCAAATATTGCTAAAGAAACCACTGAATGTATAATGCCTACAGAAGATATGATAACAGGGAATGTAATTTATGAAGAACCCCTTACTTTAGAGCAATTAAAAGAAGGAGTAAATTTAAGTGGAGGATGGAATGTATTTAAATGGACTAATGAATTATATGATCCAATTCCTGCTCAAGAAGCTTTAGAATCATTAGCAGATAATTATTTTTATATTTATGATTATGCTGCTCAAAAATTTTTCTTTAATCCTCACCAAAAATTAGCAGATTATAAAAATCAAGGATATTATAAAAATAGAACTTTTGATAAATTAGAACCAGGAAAAAAATATGCTGTATATATGATAAAAAATAAAGTAAAATTACAATATGAAGTTCCTGAATCTGAAGAAGAGGAAGATATTGAAGAATTAAGAGCTGAAAAAGGTTTATTAAATGAAGTTTGGTTTTGGATTATTTTAATAGCAATAATAATCATATTGTATAAGAAGAAAATTTGGGAATTGAAAAAATAAGGTTTTCTAAAAAATCTAAGAGAAAAGGCATTGCTTTAAAATATAAATATATAAAAGATGTTAAAGGTATTGTAATTGTTAATAATAAATTATACAAAATTTAATTATAAAAACATTTATAAAGGATAATTTATTAATATTAATATGAAAATTAAAAAAGAGGATTTAACAACCTTAGTAGTGATGATAATAATCATTGTTGCTTTAATTTATCTAATTCCTAAGTTTACTGGAGAAGCTATTACAACAATTCCTTGTGTTGATAGTGATGGAGGAAAAATATATACTGTTCAAGGAACTGTTCAAAAAGGAGCTGCAGTTCAAGTTACAGATTATTGTATAGATGAAGTTCAATTAAGAGAGCATTATTGTTCAGATAATGAATTTAGAGTTCTTGAAGTTGAATATTATAATTGCCCAAATGGGTGTGCAAATGGGGCTTGTATTGAAATAACTACAAGTACAGCAGGTACATTAAGTGCAGAAAAACCATTTGTAAGTGTAAGTAATGTTTGGTTCTGGGTAGTTTTAGCAGTCGTGTTAATAGTTTTATTCTTAATCATTAGAAAGCTTAAGAAGTAGATTTTTAATTTATTTTTTAATAATTTTTTATTATTTTAATATCCCCCATTTTAAGATATGATTTCTTTTATATCTTTTACCTTAAAGATATGCACTTCTTCTCTTCAAAGCTCTAAATTTTATAATATGAATTTTGTCCACTAACTAAAGTCAGTGCTATCTTAAATACCTTACTAAATTATTTAAAAAATTTAGAAATTTTTCCTAAAAATCCTTCCCTAGTTTTTATTTCAGAAATGTGAACTGGTTTATTTTCCTCATCAATAATCTTATAAGTTATTTGTGGTTTTTCTTTCATTAACGGGACCTTGGATGCGAGTCTTTTATTTGCAATTTCAATTGCTTTATCAACAGAAATTTTTGAATATCCTTGGTTCATTAAAGAAAATCTTAAAGCATCTACAGTATACCCTTTAGAAAGATTTTTCATTATATAATCTGCTAATTGTTGAATATAATTTGTTAGTTGCATAATTTTTGAACAACTTACAAGTTTAAAAATATAGTTGAGATAAGATGTAATAATTTTATAAAAACATCTTAGAAATCTTTTTATAGTTGGTTTAATATTTTTAATTAAAGGAGATGCAAGTATCAGTATCTTTATGAAATATAACAAGACAGTTACTTAGATTAAGCTTTGAATATGAGGGTGAACAAAGAACAGAAAATCAAGCTTAAGGTATTTAAACGATACTAATAAATAAAAAGAGGAAATAAATGATATGGAAATATTTATAGAACTTAGCATAATTATTGGCATAACTGTTTTGATTGCAGGAATAATGAAGCTATTGAAACAACCTTTAATAATTGGTTATATTCTTGCTGGGATAATAGTCAGTCCTTACTTTCTTAATGTTGTCCGTTCTACAGAAACAATAGCAGTATTCTCACAAATAGGAGTAGCATTGCTTCTTTTTATTGTTGGGTTAAGTTTAAGTCCTAGAGTTATAAAAGAAGTTGGCAAAGTTTCTTTAATAACTGGAATTGGCCAGATTATTTTTACATCATTAATTGGTTTTTTCATAAGCAGATTATTAGGATTTTCAGTTATAGTTTCTTTGTATATTGCCATTGCTCTAACATTTAGTAGTACAATTATAATTATGAAGTTACTATCTGATAAAAAAGATTTAGAGAAATTATATGGAAAAATCTCAATTGGTTTTCTGTTAGTTCAGGATATTTTTGTGATAATTCTTTTAATGGTGATTTCTTCTTTTTCAGGTAACTTAAGTATGGATAACTTATCTTTTGGAATCATTTTAGGGGGGATTTTGCTAATTGGAGGATTTGTTTTAATAAGTATTTATGTTCTACCTAGTTTATCAAAATTCTTTGCTAAATCACAGGAATTTCTGTTTTTATTTTCAATTGGATGGGGATTAGGTTTGGCATCATTATTTCATTATATGGGTTTTTCAATGGAAATAGGTGCTTTAGTTGCAGGTATTGCACTTTCTATGTCTCCTTTTCACTATGAAATTAGTTCAAAAATGAGGCCTTTGAGAGATTTCTTTATTATTTTATTTTTTATACTCCTTGGCTCTCAAATGGTTTTTGGAAACATAAATGAACTCATTGCCCCAGCAATAATTTTCTCTTTATTTATTCTTATTGGAAATCCATTAATTGTTATGATTATAATGGGTTTGCTTGGCTATAAGAAAAAGACTGGGTTCCAAGCAGGATTTACTGTAGCTCAAATAAGTGAATTCTCTTTGATTCTTATAGCATTAGGTGTTAGTGTAGGGCACCTAACTAATGAAATACTATCTCTTGTTACAATTGTTGGATTAATAACTATTTCAGGTTCAACCTATCTTATTTTATATTCTAATAAAATATATCCTTATTTATCTAAATACTTATCTATATTTGAAAGGAAAAAAGTTAAAGAAGATGAACAAGAAGCTAAAGACTATGATATTATTTTGTTTGGGTACAATAGAATAGGTTATGACCTTTTACAATCATTTAAAAAATTAAAAAAGAAATTCTTAGTAGTGGACTATAATCCTGAAACAACACTTAAATTAGCTAAAAAGAAAATTGAATGCAGATATGGGGATGTAGATGATGATGAATTTTTAAATGCATTAAATTTAACAAAAACAAAAATGATTGTTTCAACAATACCTGAATTTGAAACAAATTTATTACTAATTAATAAAATTAGACAAATAAATAAAGATGCAATTGTCATAGTTGTATCTCATAATATTAAAGAAGCAACCACCTTATATGATCATGGAGCAACTTATGTTATAATGCCCCATTTCTTAGGTGGTAGTCATGCTTCAATGATGATTCATAAACATGGGTTAAATCTCAATGAATTTTTAAATGAAAAAAGGAAACACCTTAGACAATTAAAAACAAGGAAAAAATTAGGATATGAACATCCAAAGGCAGAGAAACATAGATAAAATAGTATTTATAATATATTGTATTGATTATTCAATTAAAGTAAAGTGTACCTCTCCTTTTTCCCATATTTCTATTGCTTTTTTTGTGAATGGAATTCCATTGGTTTTAATATATTCCATATCCATCCACTCGGCAATGGCTTCCTCAGTCTCTATTGGAACTCCTTCTCCTGTTGAATGTAATAAGAGAACAACTCTATGATTTTGACTGGAAATCTGCATTAATTCACAAAATCCAAAGGCGCAAGGGCTCATTCCAATCTCAATTCCTGTTTCTTCTTTTATTTCTCTTTTTATAGTATCAAAACTTAGTTCTCCAGGATTTATTCCTCCTCCTGGAATACAAATTCCTCCAGCATAAGGGCCTCCTTTAAGTTTTATTCCTAAAATTTTGCCTTCTTTATTAACAATTATTGCATTAGCATTTAACCTTAATTTCATTTTACTTACATAGAAGCCTTTTTTTATAAATTTATTTATACTCAACCATTTCTTTTTTATTCTTATTATAAAACTTTACAGCATGTTCTAATTTTTCTTTTGATGTTGCATAAATTGTCATTATTTTATCTGATTTTTTTATTTCTTGATTTGCTTTTTTGTGAAGATAAACTCCTGCTGCTTTATCTTGAGGGCAACCGGCAAATCTTGCAAGATTATTTATTAATTTATTATCATAACTAATTATTTTCTTATTAGATTTAGCATAGATTATGTGTGTATATTCTCCTGATTTAAGTTTTCTTATTTTTCCTTTCTGTGCTTTTATTATTTGCTCAAATTTTTTAAAAGCTTTTCCTGAATCAAGAATTTGTTTTGCTAAAATTTCTCCTTTTGATTTTTTTGATTTTCCTGCCATTTCTAATAATTTTCCTGCAAGCATGATTGACTTTTCTTCTAAATCTTTTGGGCCACCTTCTCTTTTTAAGATTTTAAGAATATCTTGTATTTCTAGAACAGGACCTATTGCATTTCCAATTGGTTCTCTTCCATCTGTTAAAACAACTTGTAATTTTAAGTTAAATCTTTTTCCTAAATTTAAAAATTTAGCTTTTAATTTTTCTGCTTGTCTTTTACTTACTTTAGCTGATTTTCCATAAGGAATGTCTATTAGAACATAATTACTATCAACTGAGATTTTTTTAGATAAAATACTTGCAAGTAATTGAGCATTTGAATCTATTTTAACTATTCTTTCTACTTTTATTATTTTATCATCGACAGGAGCCAATCCTAATGCCCCTCCCCAAACAAAACAAGCATTTGTTTTTTGAATTATTTTTTTTATTTCTTTTATTGAAAAATCTATTTTTGCAATTGTTTCAATTACATCTGCTGTTCCTGCTGCAGAAGTTATTGCTCTTGAAGATGTTTTTGGCATAATTAATCCTGCTGCAGCACAAATTGGAACTATAATTGGTGTTGTTCTATTTCCTGCAATCCCCCCAATACAATGCTTATCTACTACCTTACCTCTTAATTTTAATTGCTTTCCTGTTTTTACCATAGCTTGTATTAAATTTTTAGTTTCATTTAAAGACATGCCTTTGCTATTAAGTGCGGCAATAAAAAAAGCAATTTCTGCTTCTCTAAGAGCATTATGTGCAATATCTTGAACAATTTCCTGAATTTCCTTTTGGTTTAGTTCTTCTCCTTTTAGTTTCTTTTTAATTAAATTAATGCTTTTTGGACGTTCTGTTATTTCTACTTCAACAACATCCCCTTTTTTTAATTTTAAATGCTGAATAACTGTATTAGAAACTGCGATTTCATTAGGTTTTATTATATTTGAAATAGTATTTACAATTGAGATAGTTCTTTTATTTGCTTTTTTTACAGAAATCCTATTATCAATGTGCAAGCTCATTTCTTGAGCTGTTTTTTCATGAATCATACAAACAGGTCTTCCTGTTAAAAATTTCAAAATCTTAACTTTTAATTTCATGTTTCCTTTTTTTGTTTATTATTAACCTGAATCTATTGCATCTTTAAGTTATGTTCATTAACTTAATCTAATCATCTCTGTCTCTTTCTACAATTATAAGATATTAATTATTTAATTTATCTGCGTAGCTTAAAACTCTGTAGTTTATAATTTAAGATTTAATAAATTATTAATATTTATGTTCCTTAATAAGAAAATAAGAAATAGTTTTTATATTTATTCTTTTTAAAATTAATTAAAAAAATCAAGAGGTTTTTTAGTTTTCTTTGATTCAACTTTTTTAAAAATTATATCTTCACCAAAAGTTTTTTTTCTGTAAAGTTCCACAACTAAAAGAACATAAGCTAATACCAAAGGGCCGATTATAAGTCCAAGAATCCCAAATACAAAAAGTCCACCAAGCATACCAATAATAACAATTGCTGAATTTATTTCTGTTTTTCTTGAAACCATTAGAGGTCTGATAAAAACATCAATCCAAGAAATTATAACTAAACCATAAATTAATAATCCAATTCCTGCTCCTGTTCTTCCTACTATAAACAAATAAATATCAACAGGAAGCCAAACTAACCAGGGTCCGATTAAAGGTATTATCCCAACAAACATAGTTAATATAGTTAATATTAATGCATTTGGAACACCAAAAATAAAATATCCAATTCCTGCAACTATTCCTTGTGCAATTCCAATAACAATTTGTCCTAATAAAACAGAGTTTGTTATGTCTTTAAATTGTTTAAAGAATTTTTCTTGAGTTTCTTTTCCTAAATGAGATAAAGATTTTATATATTCTACTCCTTTTTTTCCATCTCTTAATGAAAAAAAGAAAACAAAAATTACAACAAATAACTGAAGCATTATTATTGGAAGATTTAAAATAAATGATGTAAATTTACTAAGAGAATTGGCAAGCAGGTTTGAAATAAAACTATTTAAAGAACCTGCCAAATTTGCTGATATCTCAGAGGATAAAAAAGTAGGGAGTATTTCATTTATTGTATTTTCTAGATTAGAATTTTGTAAGGAAAAATATAAGTCAATTGCTTGATTTGCTAATGAATTAAAGATTAATCCAATAACTAGCAAGATAATTACTATTAATCCCACACAGATTAAAAGAGCTGATAGATTTGGGCTTTTAAGTTTTGATAAAAGCCACTTATACATTGGATAAAATATATAGGCTAATAAAATTCCAAAAAGTATTGACATTGCAACTGGTTTTACAATTATAATTGCTAATATAAAAAGCCCAATTACAAGTGCGGCAGTTATTACATTTTTAAAATCTTCTTTTCTTAACATATGATTATATAGGAGAAATTCTTTATAAAACTTCTTATATTTTTTATTATTTTTTCTATCTTATGGTTTTTATTAGTGGTGTCTTCTGTTCCTTGAACTTAAAAGTTCTATATGTTATTGTTTATTTTCTTAATATTTTAAGTTATAACATAAATTCTCTAATTCAAATAAGTAAGCTTTATAAATTTAAGAAAATAAAATTATTTATGGAATCATTTATAAAAAAGATTTGGCAAGGAAATGGAGAAGAAGCACATTATCAGTTTGTTAGATTTAGTAAAGGAAGATTTAAAGGCCGAGCAGTTTTAAACTTACATAAAACTTCTAAAATTAAATTAAAAGGAAGTTTTGAATGGGCTAATGATTTTGTTAATCTTGCTAATGAATTAGATGATATGAAATTTTCTGGGATTGTTTTAAGCAGAGAAGAACTAGAATTTGAAGATGAGAAAAAGAAAAAAGGTGTTTTTCAATATGAAGTTTCAGATATTAGTTCAGAAAAAATAAGTGAAATAAAAAACAAAGTTTATTTTATGTTGTTAAGTGGAGAAGGAGAAGGAACCAAATTAAAAATTAAAAAAAAGCTTCCAAAACCTGGAAAAAGTGAAGAAAAAACAGATGATAAATTTTGTCAGCTTGAATTAGATTTAAAATACTGGGATAATGTTAAAGATGCTTTTATGTTTCCTGAATGTAAAAAATGCAAAATGTCTCATATATTTGAAATAAATGAGATAATTTTTCCACAAGGAGAAAAAGATTTTAAAAAAATTCGCCTTTTTGCAAAAAGAAAAGGTAAAATTATTAGAAAACTTGAGCTAGATAAAAAAGAAAGTGAAGAAGAGAAGGAGTTTGAGGTGTAGTGTATTGTAACATTA
>Ga0114922_10002224_pt1 | contig 18282 bp, 9 predicted proteins | sample AartaG_FD_100975 | JGI IMG/M metagenome (GOLD analysis project Ga0114922, IMG submission 100975) | Deep subsurface microbial communities from Aarhus Bay to uncover new lineages of life (NeLLi) - Aarhus_00045 metaG | ecosystem: Environmental > Aquatic > Marine > Oceanic > Sediment | place: Aarhus...
GAGTTATCATCTCCGTCGCAACTGGATATACGAATCAATTCTAAGATAACATCCGAAAAATCAAGTTGCCAAACAAAGTCACAAGTCCTTGAGGTACGATTACGACACAGCCTCATATGTCAGGAAGGTTAATCCGATATTAGTAAAAAAATTTCAAAAAATATTTGTATTTTTGCAAAAAATCGACATTTATTCGGACTCGATATAGGCAAAATCAACATTTGTGGAGACAAAATGGAGACAGACTGTCACTCGAAAATCAAGGTGTTATTTAACTACGGAATAAGGTGGCTTACAGAATTTTCCCTTTCTACAAACATAGTGCAGGATCATTCAGATTTCTTACGAGAAGCGAAGCTTTGCAGGAACAACAAGGGCCATTTTTGGAGCCAAAAATGGGGGTGTTGCGACTCTTTGACTACTTGATAGCATGTCCTCTTCCTCCCATAAGCAGGGGCAGCACCGAGTCATTTGACAAACTGTCAGTTCTTTTGTAGAATGGTCTTAGATGAGACAGCCCAAGTCTGTACAGGCGCACTTTTAGAGGTCTGGTCTGTTTTCGTAGCCTGCAACAAGACGTTCTGAACGTGATATCTTGGAAATCTGGTTCCGAGGGGAGAAATGGCAGACGTTAAGGAGGTCCTTATGAGAAGGGCTCTCATATCGCTTGTTATTGTGGGCACATTTGTCGGGTCAACAGTATCGTTGGCGCAAAGCGAGAGCGAAATCTCAGTTGAAAGCAGCGAAAGTGCCATCGAAGTCATGCCGGATCAGGTGCAGTTGCCCGCCGAACTTGAAGAACAGCTTGACCAGTTGTTTGATACCAACGAAGTTTTTGTCAGTGAAGCTTTGCTTAAGACACTTGCGGATCACACCAGGGTGTTTTCAAGCGACCCTGCTCGTACAGCTTCATCTGACGACAGACCGCGTCGACATGATCTTGATATCCGCCGAGAGATTCAGAACAGATTAAGACAGGGCCTTGTCTCCGAGCATCTTGAGATAAGAAGAAGGGTCGCACTTGCGCTAAGCGCCATTGGAGACAACAGCGGCGTGCCGGTGATGCTAGAGGACATGACTGCTGCCAATCCCAATGACAGGGCGGATGTCGTCCTTACACTGCGGAAGATCAAAGACCGACGCGCTATACCTGCCCTTATAAAAGCCGTAGATGACAAGACTCCATACATAAGATGCATTGCAATTGAGGCCCTGGGCGAAATGAAGGCTGGGGGAGCTTATGACGTCATTGTAAAGCACTTGAGTGATAAGGGAAAGGTAAAAGGTGCCCATGTCATCATGCTGCCTGCCAGGTCAGCGTGCTTTGCGCTGGGTGCAATCGGCGAGAGAAAAGCAGTGCCTCTGTTGATCGAGGCACTTGAAGATGAGGAATTAACAGAACCGGCAGCCAAGGCACTGGAGAAAATCAGGCTGGGACGCGTTCGCTACTTTGGTCGTGGCGGGAGAGACGGCGGATTTGGCACTGACGTCAAGAAATGGACGAACTGGTGGCAGTGGGAAAATCTGGATGGAACAACCGTCAGGGTGCGGTTGTACCGAAACTGGAAGACTGACACGGCGGCATATGAGATAGTTGCCCTCAAGGTCAAGAGGTATTCGGTCAGTTTCGAGGCCCTTGAGGCTGACGGAGGCTCAGTTGTTGCTGTTCTGGAGGAGGACCAGGACGACGAACTTATCCGAAGGGCACTGAGGAATCGCGTTTATGCATGGCCGTTTTCAAAGAACATGCGTATGAGCCTTCCCCATTATGATTCCAAACCACCAGCGGATACATGGTGGTTCTTTGATGACGCGTTGGGCAAGCTTATTCAAATCGCGACTGTTGAGACATATCTCTACAAATATAAGGGTCCTCGAATAAAACTGGGAGAGACTGTGATCGATGGCTCGCTCAAGGTACCTGCTCCACAGAATACACTACAGAGCTATGAGTTCATAATCGAGCATCCTGATTATGGGATTGCAAACGTTCCGGCACCATACGGCCATGAGTCGCATATTCCTGTTCCACTTGTTAACAAGACAAGCACAGCCACCGAGCGTACGATATGGGGTGTGGTTCTCGGCCCCCATGGCAATCCCATTGAAGGTGCGACGATACAATGCAGCTACGTGCGCACCTTGGGAGAAGGACTCATTAACTCCGGGAATGAGAGAAGCACAGTACTTACCGATGCAGGCGGCGGTTTCTGTATGTATATGCCGCCCAGCAAACAGTTCCAGGAGCAGCGAGGCAGACTTATTCCGCCAAAGTCAAAATACAGTGTCCGTATCGAAGCACCGAAAGAAATGGGACTGCTTCCGTATGTCGGACAGATAGAAAACGACAGGGAAACGACTGTGGTTATGGAATCAGCCGGCAATTTTCACACCTTCACCTTTGTGGATGAGTATGGCGTTATGGATGATCCGGCAGGGCTGGAGAAGGTTAATCTGATCATTGATCGGGGGGAGAAGGGTAGGCTTACACTCGGTTACAGCGACTGGAAGGAACGCAAGCTGTTTCCCAACGGAACATACGTGGCTGAACTGACATCGAGTTGGCGGCCCGGGACCAGTCACGGCGAAATCAAGTTCGAGCCTGTTGAGATAACCGACGAATCTCCTGAGGAGATTGTCCTCATGGTCCCCGATGCCGTGATTTATGTCGGCCGGGTGGTTCACGGTATTACGGGTGAGCCTTTTGCCGGCGCTTATGTTACCACGATGGAATCGATACGCTCAAGAAGGCTCGAAGACATTACCCCGGACCAATGGGCTGCGATCCACAAACTTGGCGATCACATTTCTGTAAATGATCCAGTGGTCAGCCCTATCAGGAAAGCTTATGGCGTTGGGGAGATTGTCAGAACGGACATGGATGGTTATTACGCGATCGCGACCAGGCCGGGGAAGGATTTTTACACGTTTCTGGCATTCGAGGAGAACTTCATTCCCGTTTCGAAACGTATGTATGCGCAGAAACCTGACTCTTCGACGGAGGTCACGGTACCAACTTTGAAGCTGTTCGGCGCCGCGAAGGTTTTACTGGAAGCCTGTGTCGATGAAAAGCATGTTTCCATATGCCCCAAGTGGATTGTTGACAGAGCTAGTTCGCCACCGTGGATAAATAATCTGCTGGGAATCGAGGACCGCCAGACAAGCTTTGTCAGGTACAAGGGCTGGCTGGAACAGAATGAGCCCCAGCACGTGTTTGTGCCTGCAGATGTGACATTGAGACTGCAATTGCGAATGCCGTACGATGACCAGTGGAGTCCGTTTACAACCGAAGAATCGTTCACACTTGCCCACGGCGAAGTTCTGGACATCGGAAAAATCCAGTTGAAGCCCGCCTTGAAAGTTTATGTCAAGCTCATCAATTCCGCTGGAGAACCTGTCGAGGGCGTCCCGGTACGGAAGCTCGTCGGCAATGTAGGAAGCGTGGCTCACAACACAGATGAAAACGGGTGGGTCATGTTCTATCTGCCGCCGTATTCACGAGGCAAGTTTTATGTAAGTTATTACGGGCGAGCGGAAGAGGACGGTAAACACTTGAAAGAGGAATTGCCCTATCAAGTCATGGGCCAGGAGGACGACGGCAGGGAATTTATCCTTGCGCTTTCCGACGAGATCCTGTATCACCTGTTCAAATGAATCGGGCGAAGCGGCTTGGTTTGCAGGAGGTTCAGAATAGGTGTGATTTCTTATCTTTGTGTTGCTCCGACAGCGTTTGATCCCACTCATATTTAACGTGATGTCAACGCATTGATTTTTTCAGCTACAGCCGTGTGCCCAGTTTTTTATCTGGGGCAAGGATAACTGCATAGATTACTGAAGAAGTGTCTTCACTCGTCTGAATAACGCCTGCTGATTCTCCAGCCTGTTGTGCAGAAGAAAATCTACTGCTTCGTTCAGTACCATTAATAGAATTGCACAGAAACACATAACTTCTCTTTTACGCAAAAGGCTGACATCTTGAGACTCTGCCAGCCTTTTTTATCTGTAGCTCCAGCATCCGTCATAGGAAAAGTTCACGCAAAATCTGCGTTTTCTTATTAAAAGCAGAGCATCGCATACATAATCTGAAAATTATAAAAAATTTTTGAGAAAAATTTGATGTTTAGTACTTCCGTTACTCATCAAATTTGACATCTGTAGTGACAAAATGGTAACACGAATTTTCGAAGAATTCTGGGATTTTGGAACTCAAAAAAATGGGGGCAACTTACCGGTTCCGGCGGTTTAGCACCGCTAAATTGCAATAGGTGCCACACTGGATCGGGTAGGCCTTTGACCACTGATTTCGAACGTTACTTCAAACTCTATGACCTGATCGTTTTTGTCCTTTAAAAACTTCCATATCGATCCGATATCCACCCTTAATTTTTGATCAATGTCTTTTTTCCCGTTTTCCACAACACATGCCACTATTTTCTTGCTGTCAATATCAAATCAGATATACTTATTTATAAGAGCCTCCTGTAAAAAAAGGTTATTGCGGCCCTCTTCCTGCGGGAACACATAAAACGAAATACTTGGGGCGTTACGCACGACCCGGCATATTATAACCTCTTGCGGGAGGCTCCGGTTACATACTTCATGTTGGAAAAAAGATCTGTTCATAGAGTAGTGAGGTGTCTCCCGACGGGAAGGGAAGTAAAATGGACATATTGATGGGTTTCGACGGCAAGACAAGGGACCAGTTGTTCGAGTCCCTAAGCTCAACTGAAGACGGCCTGACGTCTGATGAGGCGGCAAGGAGAAGGAAGAAGCACGGCCCCAACCAACTCGTGTTCCACCGAAAGAAGTCTCCGCTCATCATGCTGCTTGAGGAATTCAAGGGCATGTTCCCCATGCTTCTGCTGGTTTCTGCAATACTGTGTTTCTTCGCCAACACACTTAGCCCTGGCGAGGGATACAACTTTATCGGCCTAGCCCTTCTGGGGGTCGTCGTTCTCAATGCCGGCGTATCCTTCGTGCAGCGGTACAAAGTCGAGCAACTGATGCAGTCGTTCCAGGACTACATCCCCAAGCAAGTCGCGCTCATGCGGGACGGAGAGCGCAAGGTCCTCGATGCGAAGGAGATCGTCCCGGGAGACATACTCCTCGTTCAGGAGGGCGACAGGATATCAGCGGATGGGATCATTCTCTCGTCCGCCGAGCTGATGGTGGATGAGAGCATACTCACTGGAGAATCTGAGCCCTTAGAGAAGGTCGAGTTCGGGACCGAGGGGCAGCAATCCTGTGAGGCATACTCCGGCGCTACGGTAATGAAAGGCACCGCAACCATCCTGGTCGTCAGAACGGCGAAAAAGACGAAGATGGGCTCGATTTCCGACCTGTCACAGACCGTTGAGCGTGACCTGACTCCGATGCAGAAGGAGCTCAAGATATTCGTGCGGAAGATCACATACCTGGCGGTCGCCCTGGGTTTGGTGTTCTTTCTGGTAGGCTTCCTGATCGGCAACACATTCTGGACCAACCTCATATTCGCCATTGGGATTATCGTGGCCAACGTACCGGAGGGACTCCTACCCACCGTCACGTTAGCTTTGACCCAGGCTTCTGCGAGAATGGGTAAGCGGCATGCTGTAGTGAAGAACATACTGTCGGTGGAGACTCTGGGGTCCACCACTGTCATCTGCACCGATAAGACAGGAACCCTCACGCAAAATAAGCTCCACGTGGCTGGTGCCTACCTTGATTTCACGGAGCATTCGTCTGACAAGACGGAAGAATTAAAGAAGAAAGTGGCTGCGAAGCCCCTCAGCGAGATCATGGCCTTGTGCAATGACGTAGTCAGCGCGACGGACGAAGCTGGCACACAATCATTCAAGGGCGATCCTACCGAGGTAGCGCTGGCCGAGTTTGCAATGCAGATATTGGGCTATGACAGCATTCGTTCCGGCTTCGAGGCCGTGGGGGGGCAGCCGTTCTCCTCTGAGACCAAGTACATGTATTCCACCTACAAAACGGCCGATGGCAAATACTACCTGACGGCAAAGGGCGCCCCGGAAGTCCTGATGGAGAAATGCGTCCAAGTCCACACCGAAGCTGGTGTACGGGAACTGACAATGAACGAGAAGCAGAAGATACTGGCGGCCTCTAAGGCGTACGCCGAAGACGGACTACGTGTGCTGTCCCTCGCCTACAAGGTGGTTCAAGCCCCGGACGCTGAGGCCGGTGATCTCGTATTCACAGGCCTTGTGGCCATGATGGACATGCCGCGGTCGGAGGTGCCCAAGGCGGTTGAGGCGTGCAAGAGCGCGGGCATCAGGGTGATCGTGATAAGTGGCGACAAGGCGGAAACGGTAAGGAGCATCGCACGCAGAGTGGGGATCGCCGAAAATCCCCACATCGTCACCGGCGATAAGTTAGCAGAGATGAGCGCGGATGAGCTGAAGCGGACGTTGAAAGACAACTATGAGGTCATCTTCGCCAGAACGGCGCCGGAGCAGAAACTGAAGATCGTCGACGTCCTGAAGGAGATGGAGGAGGTCGTGGCCGTAACGGGCGACGGAGTTAACGACGCGCCGGCCTTGAAGAGAGCCGACATCGGGGTTTCGATGGGTTTGAGCGGAACCGACGTGGCCAAAGAGGCCTCCGACATCATCCTTTTGGATGACAACTTCGCCACCATCGTGAATGCGATCGAGCAAGGCCGCACTGTCTACGACAACATCAAGAAGTTCATTACCTACATACTTACGAGCAACATACCCGAGATATTGCCGTTCATATCGTATGTCCTGTTTCCTATACCCCTGCCGATCACCGTCATACAGATATTGTCCATCGACCTTATCACGGATATCCTCCCAGCCATCGGCTTGGGTAATGAACCACCGGAGCCGGACATCATGATGCGGCCACCCAGGCGGAGATCCGAACGGCTCGTGAGCTTGAAGACCTTCCTGAGAAGCTACGGTATCATAGGCCCGGCGGAAGCCGCCCTTTCTTTTGTTGTCTTCTTCCTCATCCTGGCGGGAGGCGCGTGGGCCTGGGGGGAGAGACTGTCGGTTTCGAACACGCTCTATCGGCAAGCCGCGGCCGGGTTACTAGCCACTATTATATTCAGCCAAATAGGAAACGTGATGGCATGCAGGACCAACCGGCAGAGCGCTGCCCGGCACGTGTTCAAGTACAACTCATGGATTACCGCCGGTGTGGTCGTGGAACTGGCGTTCATTTTCGGGATACTCTATCTGCCTGTGGCTGTGATCCATCACTTTTTCACCACGGCGCCGCCGCCTCTGGGGATATGGCCTGTGATCGTACTGGCACCTTTTGTGATATTCGGGATAGAGGAAATCAGGAAGTTTCTTGTCAGGAGGGGGGTCAACATACTCTCTGCTTGAGGAGTAAGTTTCTTCTTGGTGACCTTTCCAGCTAATGCAGCAATGAATAAGAAAAAAGGAAAGCCAGCACCAACCAGAAGCCACCACTGCCCTAACAATGGTGGCTTCTGTGTTAGCTCAGGTCGGCGGACCATACCACTAACCGGAACGCGGCTTAATGCTTTTAAGCAAACCGAATATGAATGGATATCTTTGTTTGGGGGAGCAAATCCGTTAACTGGGGCTTCATCTGCGTTGCTTGCAACGACGGTGATTATCAGCAGCACAATAGAATCATCACTTGGACAAGATTAAGAGCTATAGGATTTACCGGCACACCTCAAATCCGGCAATTAGATAAGTGATTTGATCCGGTCATCCAACGCTTTCTGGTCGGTAGCAAATGCACAGAAGGCGCTGAGATTCATCAAAGCATCCAGACCAACCTGGCCACGAGTGAGTCTGACTTTCCAATTTTGGAAAACCGGAATTTTACCGTCCTTGGTAGCAGTACTTATATCACTATTGGAGAAGTCCGGTAAAAAGTCAGGAAAGCCAGCGTTGGCAAAATGCTTCCGGACAGCTTCTGGCGTAAGAGTTTCGATATCCTTTTCAAGCAACCGGTCAACAGCTTTCTTAAACGGTTCAGAAACATCCCACAGTTTTTGGGCATCAAAGTCCTCGAGCTTTATTCCTTCTGCAGGTGAGACGGTTGGGTCCTGTTCTATTTGACGGGAGGGTTCATCGAAAGGGACGCTTTCGTACTGAGCGGCAACCTTCGGTGGCATAGTGTATACATCAACGCCTCCAAGAACAGGAACTTGTGCTCCTTCTCTCATGCTTGCGGCTATGAGCAGGCTGTGAGTCCTTTTGGCTTCTCGAAGTTTCAACAATTCTCTCTGGGTAGCGAGGGTTGCTTTCTCGCCGATGTTTTTTCCATCCCCAAGACTATTGTCAGCGACAAACGCGTTCAATCTGCCTAAGAATACATTGACGAAAGCGGGTTTAGCGAGCAAAGCTGCAAGGTAGTTCTGTCTGGCAGAGAAACCCAACGTGAAGTTTACAGGCACGCCAAGCTGGCCTAGCCTGCGGGTCGCCAAAAAGCCGGCTGGTGTTAAGGGGACTTTTACATAAAACCTTTCGGGACAAATGTCAAAGTACCGCTTTCCGTATGTAACGGTCCTCTCGACATCATGGGCCAAATCGGTATGGAGCTCGACGCTGACCCATGCATCAAATATGTCAACAAGTCTCAAGGCGTGATGAGAATTAAGCACGAAAGCTATCTCCAGAATTAGCTCTTTTTCGTCGATATCCGGAGCGGCTTTACGGACAGCTTCGGCCGCCTCACGAACCAAACCATCATAGATGCCCTTTTGGATTTCCTTGTTGAGCAGTGTATTGTTGGTGGTCAGTGCCTCGAACTCCGAGCACCACAGCTTTTTAGCTTCGTCGATGTCCCCCGTATCGAGCCACAATCGTGTTCCAAGATCGCGCACTTTTCGCCAAACGGGTTTCTGCTTAAGTTCCACTTCAGGCCTTCCGAATTCATGAGAGAAACTCTTACGCGACATATCGTGTGTGACGGCAGCTACTACTTCTGTATCAATCATTTTGTTTCTCCCTTCTTGGAAGGGCTTTTGGACGGCTGTGAATCCTGCTTCCATGTCCATTCGCGAATCTCCGGCATATCCTGCCCGTACTTTTCAATATATTGATTGTGTTCTATAAGTTTGTCACGGACATATTGTTTGGTATAGGCAGCCATATATCCGAGTTTTGGGACCCTGTCTATGACGTCCGCCACCAGGTCAAAACGATCCAGATCATTGAGTACAAGCATGTCGAATGGGGTCGTGGTTGTTCCTTCTTCTTTATAACCTCTGACGTGCATGTTCTTGTGGTTGGTCCTGCGGTAAGTGAGCCGGTGTATTAACCACGGGTAGCCGTGATACGCGAAGATAATGGGTTTGTCTGTGGTGAATAGTGTGTCGAATTCCTTGTCTGATAGACCATGAGGATGCTCTTCTTTGGGCTGCAGCGTCATTAAATCGACCACATTGATTACACGCACCCTAAGGTCCGGGGTGTACTCTCTGAGCAATTCGACGGCCGCCAGTGTCTCCAAAGTCGGCACATCTCCCGCGCAGGCCATTACTACATCGGGCTCACTGCCCTTGTCATTACTTGCCCACTCCCAGATGCCGATTCCGGACGTGCAATGCTTGACAGCCGAGTCCATATCAAGCCATTGCGGCTGTGGCTGCTTGCCCGCTACGATAACGTTAACATAGTCCCGGCTTCGCAGGCAATGGTCAACTACGGACAAAAGAGTGTTTGCATCAGGCGGGAAATACACGCGAACCACATCGGCCTTCTTGTTCACAACGTGATCGATGAACCCAGGGTCCTGGTGGCTGAATCCGTTATGGTCCTGCCGCCAGACATGCGAGGTCAGCAGGTAATTTAATGAAGAAATCGGACGCCGCCATGGGATTTCCTTGCGTGTGACTTTCAACCACTTTGCGTGTTGATTGAACATCGAATCTATGATATGAATGAAGGCCTCATAGCAGGAGAAGAATCCGTGCCGACCGGTGAGCAGATATCCCTCCAGCCATCCCTGGCATGTATGCTCACTGAGAATCTCCATAACCCTTCCATCCGGAGAGAGGTTATCATCTTCGGGCAGGATTTCTGCCATCCATGTTCGACCGGTCGATTCGAATAAAGCGCCCAGACGATTCGATGCCGTCTCATCAGGGCCGAATACCCGGAAATTCCGCCGCTTCTTGTTCAAATTCATCACGTCGCGTAGGAAACTACCCAGCACCCTTGTTGACTCGGCCATGATAGCGCCCGGCCTGGGCACATCCACAGCGTAATCCTCGAAGTCAGGCATTCTAAGGTCTTTAAGAAGCAGACCGCCGTTGGCGTGAGGATTAGCGCCCATCCGCTTTTCGCCGGCAGGGCTCAGAGCCGCCAGTTCCGGAATAAGCGTGCCGTTCTCATCGAACAACTCCTCAGATTTATAGCTCTTCATCCAATTTTCGAGCAGCTTAACATTTTCAGGTTTTTTCGTCATGTCAGACAGCGGGACCTGGTGTGAGCGCCATGAGCCTTCAGCTTTCAAGCCGTTAACCTCTTTAGGACCGGTCCAGCCTTTGGGTGTTTTCAGAATAATCATCGGCCATCTGGGCCGCGTTGCCTTGCCCTGTTGACGTGCCTCTTTCTGGATTTTCTTTATCTGGTTCAGTATTGCATCAAGTGTTTTGGCCATAAGCTGGTGCATGGCCTCCGGCTCGGAACCTTCGACAAGATAAGGTTTGTAACCATAACCGGTAAAAAGCTCCTCAAGCTCTTCGTCGGGTATACGGGCCAGGACTGTAGGGTTGGCAATTTTGTAGCCGTTCAAATGAAGGATAGGCAATACCGCGCCGTCGGTGACGGGATTAAGAAATTTGTTCGAATGCCACGCTGTGGCGAGCGGCCCGGTTTCAGCCTCACCATCCCCCACCACACAGGCGACGAGCAGGCCGGGATTGTCAAAGGCCGCGCCGAAAGCGTGAGAAATTGCATATCCAAGCTCACCCCCCTCGTGGATTGAACCCGGTGTCTCCGGGGCCACATGACTGGGAATGCCCCCGGGAAACGAGAATTGCTTGAACAACTTTTTCATTCCGGAGGAATCCTGTGAAATGTTTGGATACAACTCGCTATAGGTCCCCTCGAGGTAGGTGTTGGCCACCATTGCCGGTCCGCCGTGGCCCGGTCCGCATACGTAAATTACATTAAGGTTCCGGGCCTTTATCACGCGATTTAGATGAGCGTATATGAAGTTTAGGCCCGGCGTTGTCCCCCAGTGTCCCAGCAGCCGGGGCTTGATATGTCCTAATTTCAGAGGCTCTTCCAAAAGCGGGTTGTCATACAGATAAATCTGCCCCACCGAAAGATAGTTTGCCGCCCGCCAGTATGCATTAATAAGTCTCAACTCTTCTTTGGAAAGGGGCCCTGATTTGGTGACAGGTTTGAGGTCGGCTGAATCTGTCTTGCCCATGATATCCTCCCTTGCTTTCCATGCCGGGTGAAGTCTATTATTCAAGAACTTTCCGCGGCGTTCAATTGAGTTTTTAGCTTAGACGAATCAAACGATAAAAACTACACTGAAATTGTAAAACGAACCGTTAGTACAAACAAGAAAAATTGCTATATTTCCCGGCCATACCCAGTTTGTTAGCTTTTGCTGCGGGTTAGGATTCTGTAAGTTTCACGTGCGATGACCAGCTCTTCGTTGGTGCGAATCGTCATTGCATAGACTTCGGAGTTTGGTGTTGAAAAGACCGCTGCATTTTCCTTGTTTTTGGCTTCGTCAATTTCGAGGCCGAGATATCCAAAGTTTTCCAGAATCCTTGCCCTTAACTCGGGGCTGTTTTCACCGATTCCGGCCGTAAATACAATGGCGTCCACACCATTGAGGGCTGCAACATAGGCCCCGATGTATTTTTGGATTCTGTACACAAATATTTCTATGGCCGTTTTCGCTTTCTCGTCGCCATTGCCGGCTGACTCCAGGACATCTCGCATATCGCTTTCGCCGCAGAGGCCAAGCAGGCCGCTTTTTTTGTTAAGAAGCAAACCGACTTCCTCGAAGCTCAACCCAAGGTCTTTCGTGAGGTACAGGACAACAGCCGGGTCAATATCGCCGGTGCGTGTCGCCATCATTACACCTTCCAGAGGGGTCAGACCCATTGAGGTATCAACGCTTTTTGCCCCGTCGAAGGCCGTTATCGAGCAACCGTTGCCAAGGTGGCATGTTATTACTCTTAGTCTCTCCGGAGGTTTTCCTATTATTCGAGCGGCTTCGTTGTGAACATAACCATGGCTTATCCCCTGAAAACCGTATCTGCGAATTCCGTGCTTTTCGTAAAATTCCAACGGCAGTCCATATAAAAAAGCCTTTGCCGGGACTGTCTGATGCAAAGCCGTGTCGAACACCGCCACGTTTGGAACGCCCGGCAACAGCTCTTCGCAGAGCGTTATTCCTGCGGCATTTGCAGGATTATGTAAGGGAGCGAATCTTGAATTATCCATTATTGATTTAGCAACATCTTCATTAACCAGAGTGGAGTCTAAGAACTCGCTGCCGCCGTGTACTACGCGATGGCCAACAGCATCTATGTCAGCTCCTGATTTTAGTGATGCAGGCACATCATCCCGTAAAATCTCGAATATCGCCTTTAGAGCCGTTCTATGGTCAGCCAAAGGCCTGACAATTTTCTCATCCTGCCGGTCATGTTTCTGATGACGAAGAAAGGCATCGTCCAAACCGATACGTTCCGCAGAGCCGCCTGTCAATAAAAAATAGTCCCGGCTTTGATCGAGCAACTTGTACTTTATCGTACTCGAACCGGAATTAAGGACCAATATTATCATTGTTATAGTCGTGAAAAGAAGTTTCGTTTTTCCTTAAGAAATTGAACCTGTATCATTTGTTCTTATTCGCTTTAATGCCTGCTGCAACGAGCTGTATCCAATATTTTCTCCATATTTGCCTTTCCATCCGGCCCTTGCAACAAGGTCGCGCACCGGCCCTTTCATGCAGCAAAAGGCAAACCGAATCCCTCTTTCACTATAAGCTTTAATGATATTTTCCAAGGTGCTGATAGCTACGGCATCAACATCGTTAATACCCGAGAAATCAAAGAGCACCCATTTGAGCTTCGAATTGCGTTCAATCCATTGCCTGAGCCGGTCCTCGACAAATCTCATATTGGCAAAGTACAGCGAAGCATCGACCCGAAATATTAAAATATCAGGATAAGTCCGTGCTTGGGGGTATCGCTCGATATTACGAAACACATCTTCGCTTTCAATATATCCAAGCTGTGCCATATAAGGATGAGCACTTCGCTTGATAAACAGTCCCAGTGAAAAAACCGCTCCAATCAAGATTCCCCAATCGACCCCTAATCCAAGTGTGCATACAAAGGTCAGCACCAGCGTCAAGGCATCGGCAGGCTTTATCCTGAACAGGCGAATCGGCTCTTTGATATCGATAAGCCCGACAACCGCGACAATGATAATGGCGGCCAGGATTGTATTTGGTAGATAATAGAACAGTGGTGTTAGAACAAGCAGAGTAAGCATAACAACAACTACGGTAATGATGGATGCCAGTCCGGTTCTGGCACCGGCCTGGTAATTAACAGCCGTGCGGGAAAAACCGCCGGTTACAACATAGCCTGAGAACAACGAGCTTATAATGTTAGCCAGGCCCAGACCGCGCAGTTCCGAATTGGCATTAACTTCATATTTTTCCTTTGCTGCAACATACCGAGCCACTGAAATCGACTCCATATATCCGACAAAAACAATCGCCAATGCCGTCGGAACAAGTTTGAGCCATTGGACCGGGTCAAAATGCGGCAAAGAAAAAACCGGCAGACCTCCGGGTACTGTTCCAACTGTTTTTACTCCGGCATTCGGCAGCTTAAACAGATACACAATCAACGTTCCTGCAATGACAAATAGTAACGCACTCGGGAACCTGGGATACTTTTTCTTGATAATTGCCAAACCAACAATAGCACAGGCCCCAATCGCCAGTGTCGCAGGATTTGTCTGCTGTAGATGTTTTAGAATAATCAAAATCAAGCGAAAAGCCGAATTCTCATTAGGTAGCTGAATCCCGAGAAAATGTTTCATCTGACTGAGACAAATGACGATTGCCGCTGCAGAGGTAAAACCACTGAGCACCGCATGCGAGAAAAAATTAGCCACAAATCCCAGTCTGAGCAGTCCCGCGGCCATTTGCAGAACACCGACCATAATCGTTAATGTCACCACTAATGAAATATATTCCTGCGAGCCGACCTGGGCCTCTTTGGAGCAGGCGGCAAAGACCAGCAGGGAGACCATTGCCACCGGCCCGACGGCCAAATGTCGAGACGAACCCAGTAATACATAGGCAATTATTGGAAGCGTGGAAGCATACAGCCCAACCACCGGGGGCAGACCTGCCAGCATCGCATAAGCCATCGCCTGCGGCACCAGCATAACCGCGACGGTCAATCCGGCTGCCAGATCGCCGCGCAAATTCTCCTTGTGATAATACCTGAGCCAGTTGATAATTGGGAAATATTTCTCCAACAAGAAACTTCTCCCTCAAAAACTATCCACTTCAAATCGTTGTTAATCAGCCGGAAATTTCTAAAAGTGCCAATGCTTACAATCCCGCTTTTGCTATGAGAAGCAACAATAAAATAATCAATATTGCCACCGGGACGATAACAATCCATTGGTTCACCTTAAAAAGCTGCGGCAAAGTCAGCTCGCCAAAATCCATCTTGCTCAAAATCGTTCCCTGCAGCTTCGGATATGCCAGGGCGAAGAACCACGCACCAAGGAGGATTCCAACCACGCCGCCAAACAAAGCATCGAGTGCCCCGGTACCGGCAGCGGCCGCTACCGTCCCGGGACAATAACCCAGAATGCCGAATCCTATACCAAATATCAAACCACCAAGTACCGAGGTTCCGATTGAGCCTGCTTTCGGATGTAATTTTGCCAGGCCAATACCACCGAGCAAGTGGACTCCTATCATCCCGACAAGCACCGCAGAGAGCATTATTTTAACTACGGTGAAATCCTTTAAAAGCAGTTGCCCGATAATGATATCGTATTGTGTCACTCCGCCTTTTTGCAGCAAAAATCCAAAGACAATTCCCATCCAAAAGCCGAGTGTCAACTGCATTTTTTTATTTCCGTGTAGTGTGTTCAGCATCTTTACAATCCTTTTTGTACTTAGACTAAAACGTGAAAAATTAACATGGCACTGGCTATTCCCCCGGCGAAAAAGCACAACGCGGCCAGCCAACTGCTCACCGCGAGCTGGAGTGTGCCGCTTATTCCATGACCGCTCGTACATCCGCCGGCCCACCGGGCGCCAAAACCCATAATGACCCCTCCCGCCAAGGCAGTAAGCCATCGGGCGAACCGGCCGGCCCCGATTGTTTCACTCCAAAAGCCAGGTACCCATTGCCATATGAACCGGCCCGACAAATGGGAGGAAAGAAAGGACCCTATTATCACACCAAGCACCAGCATCCATTCCCAATCGACAGCCGGTGCAAATTTCTTGTAGTATGGTCTTTCCTCCACCTTTTTGCCCCGGAAGATTCTCTCGAGCATTCCGCCCGTTCTGGCGAATGCAGTCGAGCAGCCGATGGGTTTGTCAGAAATGATAAAAGTGACCCAACTGAGCACTCCAATCAGCGCGCCGACCAAATACGGTGACCATTGTTCCGCTCTTAAAAAATCCATGATTCGTTCTCCCTATCTGCATAGTTATTACATACAATCTGTTTGCTCTTTTAAGACTAATAAATTTATACCGGTCTGACCTGCGGTACATGAGGGGCCATACACATCGGACACTCCGCGGCAAAACCTGCTGCACTATACCCGGTCATACCGCCGGCGACATTGTACAATTCACTGAATCCCCGCTGTTTGAGCAAACTCGCACCAAGACTTGAGCGATGTCCCGTACTGCAAATAAGAATTACAGGCTTGTTCTTATTCAGTTCTTTGTATCGCCGACGCAATTCCGGCGCAGGGATATTCACAGCACCTTTAATATGGTTACTCTGGTATTCTCCGATTGCACGCACATCAACTAAAGCCAGGCCGCGTTGCTTCTTGGTCATCTCATGCAGTTCCGGCGCTCCTATCTGGTAAATGTGTTCCGTCGGCAAACCCTCTTTGGACCATGCGAACATTCCGCCATCCAAAAAGCCAACAGCCCGGTCCAAACCGACTCTCTTAAGCCATACGTTGGCATCCTGGGCCTGCTGGACCGTGGCCGCAACCAGCAGGATGTCCTTATCAGGAGGCAAAATCCAGCCGGCAAAGGTCGCAAAATTCCCGCCAAAATCTACATGGAAGGCCCCCGGGACATGCTGGCCCCCGAAGGATTCATAGTCCCTGATATCCAAAACGATTGTGTTTGGTTTTTTAGCCGCCCGGGCAAATACCTGTGGTGACATAGCGGTTAGCCTGGGCAGTTTAGCAACAAGAGACGGGCCTTTGCCGTTAATGGCGCTGCACCGGCTGAAATGGTCCGGTGCGGCGGGCATGTTGGTCGTCAGTGACTCAATAAACTTTTTCTTGTCCATAATCTGCAGCGCCGCGTTATATCGCCTCTCATACCCGATTGTGCTTGTACGTTTGGCCCCCATTGCCCGTCCGCACAGTGAGCCGGCACCATGAGCAGGATAAACCTCGCAGAAATCAGGCAGCTTAAGAAGCTTCTGATGGAGATTGTCATATAGCTGAGAGGCCAACTGTTTGGCTTTGCCCGGAAACAAATCCGGTCTGCCTACATCGCCGACAAACAATACGTCACCGCAAAAGATGCATACCGGCTCGGCTCCTCTGGATTTGTCTGTCACCACGTAAGTAATATGCTCCGGAGTATGTCCGGGCGTATCCAGCACTTTTAGCTGCATATCTTCGATATTGAACCTGTCCCCTTCGGCGACGGCCTTATGTTTGAATTTGCACTTTGCCGATTTCGGCGCCACTATCGTAGCGCCCGTCTTTTCAGCCAGATCTAAATGTCCTGAGATGAAGTCCGCATGAAGGTGGGTTTCCAGGATATGTGTAATCTTCACTCCCATATCCATGGCCGCCTCTAAATACACATCCACATCCCTTCGGGGATCAACGATTGCACACTTTTTGCTCCCACCGAGCAGATAGGAGCTATGCGCCAGACCCTTGACAAAAAACTGCTGTACAAACATCTCTGACCTCCTTTAATTACAAGAACGTTATTGGTATTTTCCGTATTATATAGAATCTTGTTTTTATCTCATTTGCTTATTCGCCGAAATTATATCGCAAAAACGGATCGGCAGCAATAGCAACAAACAAATGATTATGAAAACCCCCAGAGCCTTTGCTGTTGACATAAGACAGGGCCGAATAGCCTGCATTTTATTTACTTTTCTACTGCAGAACCATTGCTTCTCACTTCGCAAGAAGCGTGGAGCATCGCACTCCAGACATACCGACAGCTTGAAGGAACTTGTTTTCGATAAATTTTTTAAGTTTTCGTCGCTCTGATTCGGAGTCTTTTTTCAGTGGAACCTGTCCGCCGGCATAAGTCAGATGTCCTCCACCGGTCCCCTTTCTGGCAACGATAAACTTAACAGCTTTATCCGCTCTATTTTCTTCCTGTGATGTTCTGATAGAAATAAGCAGTTTCCCTTCAAAAAATCCCGTGCACATTGTCCAGTTCATTTCGTCTTCTCGCAGGAAAAGATCGGCGACTTCGCCTATCATGTCGGGATTATTGATTTGTCCAATATGAGTCACAATAGATTGTCCATATACCCTGGCATTTTGCAGCGCTTCAGAAAGCATACGGAAATATTCTTTAGGCACACTGCCTCGCTGGATTTCACTCAGCATTCGCTTATTGGCTATTGGAAAAAGCAATTCAATAGCTCTTATATCAGCTTGAGACGCCTCTCTGCCGAGGTCCTGCGTATCGGAGCGTATCGCATATAACAGAGCTGTTGCTATGGGCACATCAGGGACAAGCTCGGCCTGTTGAAAGTATTCAAGCAGGATTGTTGATGTAGCTCCGTATTCCCGACGAACGTCGTAGAACTCGCACAAACGGGTCGTGCTTCTGAACGGATGATGGTCGAAAACAATTTGAGGCATAGTATCCTGCGGCAGGCAGTTATTTCCCGTGCCCGGCTGAGTGTCCACTATGGCAATCAAGTCGTACTGTTCAAACTTAACCTGCCCCCACTGGAGCATGTTCAGATTTAAGTAGTGGACCAATGCCCTGTTTTCACCACGACCGACTGTTCCGCCGTGCGTTATAGAACATTTGAGACCGTCGACGGAGTTGGCGAGCCTGCGCAGTGCC
>Ga0114922_10002225_pt1 | contig 18277 bp, 17 predicted proteins | sample AartaG_FD_100975 | JGI IMG/M metagenome (GOLD analysis project Ga0114922, IMG submission 100975) | Deep subsurface microbial communities from Aarhus Bay to uncover new lineages of life (NeLLi) - Aarhus_00045 metaG | ecosystem: Environmental > Aquatic > Marine > Oceanic > Sediment | place...
AATCGTCTATTTCCAGGGACTTTAAGACCGCCTCCTTTGCTTTCTTACGAGCTTCTTTTTTGTAATCTCCAATAACAATATATGTGTCAGCAATACCAGTATATGCCTTAGCATAGGCAGGATCTTCTTTGAGTGCCATTTCGAAGTATTCGAGAGCCTTATATAAATTTTTCCTGCTATCCCAAAGCCTTCGACCCTGTAAGTATAATCTGTAGGCGTCTATATTTTCTGTTGTCTTTTTCTTTAGCTTCTCTGAATCTTCGGCTGAAAGATTGACCGCAAAAGCCTTTACGATCTGCTCTGCGATTTCGCTTTGGACATCAAAAATCTTTTCAAGCTTTCGGTCATATGTATCTGTCCAAATCTGAAAACGATCATCAACATTGACTAATTGAGCTATGACTCGAATATCATCCTCTTGTTGCCGGATGCTTCCAAGAAGGATGGTCGCTACATCTAATTCCTGACCGATCACTTTGAGGTCTTTGTTTGAGTCTTTATACCGCATGACTGAGTAACTGTTCATCACTTTCCATCCGGGGAAACTTGAAAGCTTTGAGATGATATCATCTGTCATCCCAAGGCATAAAACTTCTTGGTCCCTTTGAGGGCTTAGGTCTTCAAAAGGGAGCACGGCGATCGAGAGTTTAGCTGGTTCTGGAGGAGCAGCCTCTTTTTCAGGTTGAAGCCGCCAGATCACAATGGCAATTAATGCCAAGGCAACAATGACTGCGGCTGGGATGAACAACCTCTTCAAGCCAAATGTTACAGTTATCTCCCTTGATGTGAGTGGCTTTCTTTCAGGAACAATTCTTTCTTTGGTCGGAATGCCTTTCTCAATATTCGTAAGCTCAGATCTTACTTCTTCTGCACTCTGATACCTTTTTTCCTTGTCCTTTTCCAAACAATTGAGGATTAGGCTGTTAAAATCCTCTTGAACCTGAGGATTCAATTCTTTGGGGTCTTTCGGTATCTCCCCTTTATGCTTCATTGCTATACTTAAAGACGTATCGCCTTCAAACGGCAGCTGCCCTGTCACCATCTCATATAAAATTACACCAAGAGAATAAATATCTGACCGATTATCTACTTCCTTCGCCTCAGCCTGCTCTGGTGACATGTACTCGGGAGTACCGATGATTATGCCTTCGCCAGTTAAGCCTTTCGCCCATAGCCACTCATTTTCGCATTGAACCTGTCCAAGACATATGCTCCATTTCTTGAGAGCCTCATCCACGGCTCCGTTCCAAATCCTTCGTAGGATTTGAATGGCGGCTTTGGTTTATAGGCATCGCTTGACATCCACAGTGCCCCTTTTTATGTGAAGGGCAGCAAGGGCCATAGCGGAAGGGGCATCCAAACCGTCACAGTCACCTCGCCACCCAATCATTTTCCCAGCTGTTCCTCGATCGGAGTGATTTCCTCAGCCTCGAGCATTTCATCCAACTTTCGTTTGTCTATCCTCACACCTATTCCCTTCTTTTTTGTGAAGGGCAGCACTCCTCGGGCGCAAAGGTCATAAATTGTCTTATGGCTGAGAGAGAGGTACACGCCTATTTCTTTCGCAGTGTACCACCGACGTTCCATCGCCTTAATCCGGAAAAACCTCTTTTTCAGGCGTCTTCAAAGCCTTCGCAATTTTTCTTTTTTCCTCAGCGCTCGCTTGATATATACCCCGTTCAATCCTAGACAGCTTTGAAATCGGTATCCGAGTCCGTAGGAAAATATCGTCGAGAGATAGCTCTCTCAGAAGTCGTATTTTTCTGATTTCCTTCATTCACAATCTCCTCAATAACATTGTAGTTGCTATTTTTGTATTTTTTCAATATACTTATAGTGTGATTTTGCGTGACTCGATGATATTGAAAAATAAAGACTTATGAATATTAACATCTCAAATATCGACAAATTCTATCCAAAGGAAGACAAGGACTTCCACAAGCGTATCCGCAGGGAATGGAAACACCTCAAAGACGGTAAGACTGAAGGAAAGGACTGCACCGCTTCTGTCCTCTTTCTTCATCTGAAGACAAGGCGACGTGAACCGATCAAGCACACTGTCCTTGTCCTTTGGCTCTACCTATGTATTGATCGGCCATGGGAAAAGAACTGGCAATATTCATTACGAAAGAAAGTTCATGACAGAATACGTGAACGGCTTAAAAAATCAGGAACTGGTAGCAAATTCAACATAGAGACCCTTAAAAAGCATATCAGGAAAAAAAGCTTCAGGGGAATTGTTATTGCTCCTATACAATTTAACCAAATTATGGAAAACTTCATACCGGCACGAGATCAGTTCATGGAAAAAGTCAAAAGGCTAGATCAAAACGAAAGTGTTGAGTGGCCACGCATATTCACAAAAGAACATGCCGATTTCATACATTCTATTCCACGAGTTCATGATTACATTAGATCCCAAAAGTTCATGGGCCGACGTGATTTGATGAGAAAATTTAAAATTAATAAAGCTCAATGTGATTTAATATTGGAAACACTAAGGGACGACATAAAAATCAAAGAGTGGCCAACTGGTTCGATCGGGATCTGGTATAGGGGGCCTTGAAATGTCGGGTATAGGAATAGGAAGACTTTTTATTGCTGATAAACTGTGCAAGAAGATACTTCAGGGGGCTATCGTAGGCACTTTTCTGCTGTCCGCAAATGAGTTACAGCAGCCTTACGAAATAGAACAAAATATTGACTGAACTATTATGAAGGGATTAGAATGCTGGTTCAAGTGTCGTGCTAGATGTAAATTCATAAATTTCAAAGGAGGATACCATGGCCGATAAGAAGAGTTCCCCGAAAGCAATCCTTGCAATGGCGATCATTACATGGGTGAGTGCCGCCTTCAATGTCTATCGCATATATACACAGTCACAGAAACCGGATGGCGATCTTCTCGATGCGATTATAAACACCGTCATCTTTGCCGCCATCGCTGTATTCGCTACAATTCAATATCGAAAAGCAAAGCAGGATCAATAGAATTTAACAAATATATTTTCGTTTTCTGAGCTCTGTACATCACACATTTAGAGAATCCTATTTTCTTCAATTAGAAGCATCATCTCATCAACCCCATCCTGTGCCATAACTTCTGTTCCCCCACCAGAAATATTAACCATAGCGATAGCAAAAAGGAATACGACGATTGACAATAGAATTTTATATCCCTTCATCTGACCCCCCTTCAAGTCGTCTTTTCTTTATTTTTTCTCGAATCCATTGCCCAAGTGCAAGGATACATATTACTGGATAGGCAATCCAAAATAGCAAACTGATTTCAAATTGAATCCCCGTAATTATTAAGGTTAATGCAAGTCCCAAAATAAATCCCAGGGGGTATAGAATTAAATACTTGAACCACTTATAGATGTGTTTTGGAATTTTGTTATGCCCCCTTAACATGAAGGAAGATTCTATCAAAATGATTCCGATTCTACAATAGAATCGTGTCGACTTTATGACGACTTTCTACAAAAAATTTCGGAAAATATAGGAAAATATAGGAATCAGCGATTTGACAAAAATTGTCATCTTAACAGGAGTACCAGGGGTCATCAGGGGCGATGACTAATCTCACCCCCCGATTCACCTGGAAAGGCGATTGACCCCTATTTTTGCTTGTATAAAATCATGGGAGAGGAATTTAAGCATCGATTTATAGAAGAAGGCAACAGATAGAGTAAAATGAAAATATTAATAGCTGAAGATGATCTTATCTCATGTAAGGCCCTCGAAAACAACCTCAAAGAATGGGGTTATGATGTTGTTTCTGCCAGAAATGGCAATCAAGCATGGGAGCTTGTAAAAGCCGATGATATCCGATTGGCTATTCTCGATTGGAATATGCCAGGCATAGACGGGATCGAACTCTCTCATAGGATTCGTAACGAATACCAAAAGGAGGATTCAAAGTACATATATATCATTCTCCTTACAGGAAGGGGTGGACAGGACAATATCATTCAGGGTCTATCAACAGGTGCCGATGACTACATGACTAAACCTTACAGCTTTGTGGAACTCAAATACCGGGTTCAAAATGGAGAACGAATCATCAAGAATGAGGACAAACGCATCAGGCTGGCAAGTCTGGATAACTTGACAAAATTGTGGAATAGGAACAAAATTTTCGATTTTTTGGACACCGAGCTAAAAAGAGGAGAACGAGAGAATACACCGACCGGAGTCGTGATGATTGATATCGATCATTTCAAGCGTGTTAATGACCGCTACGGACACCTCATCGGAGACGAAGTCCTCATCGAGGTGGCAGACCGGTTAAAAAACGCCATCCGCCCCTACGATAGGATCGGTCGCTATGGAGGGGATGAAATTCTTGTCGTCCTCCCAAACTGTGGGAACAAGGAAGCAAAAAATATCGCAAAGCGACTATACGACTCTGTCGCCAATGAAAAAATTCCCACTGAGGTTGGTTCTCTGAAAATCAACATCAGTATCGGAGGTGTGTCCAATGAGAGGTATCCACAAGTCTCAAAAATGGAGCTGATCCAAGCAAGCGATACCGCTCTTTTGTCAGCAAAAAAGAAGGGTCGAGACAGAATCATTCTGTCCAGATCTCTCTAGAACAGGAACAAGATGAAGGACGAAAAAGACATCTTCGAAAGTCTTAGAAGAGAATTGAATATTCCTTCTGAACAAACTGCCTCAGTGAGCTTTGAAAAAAAACTACAAATCGAAAAAGCGGTTGTCGATCAATTATTCGAAAGTGCTCAAGAGGCAATCGTTCTGGCTGACAGTCAGGGTCATGTCTTAAGAGCTAATAGCGAGTTTATTAGAATGTTTGGATACTCGAATGACCAAATTGTGGGACAACACATCGATCAGCTGGTAGCCCCCCTTGAAGCCCAAGATCAAGCTCTTTTCATCACACAACGAACCATTCGCGGAGAAAAGCTGAGGCTGGAGACTGTCCGACGCAGAAAGGACGGTAATCTGCTCAATGTATCTGTCCTTACATCCCCCATAATCATCGATGGAAAACTGGAGGCCGTCTACGGCATTTACCGGGATATCTCTGAGCAGAAAAAAATGATAGATGTCCTTAAAAACTCAGAAAAAAGATTTCAGGATATTGCCCTCAGCTCCGCAGATTGGATATGGGAAGTGGACAGAGAAGGAAAATACACGTTTGCATCAGGAAGAGTAAAACAAATCCTAGGTTATGAACCAGAAGAAATTATCGGAAAATCTCCTTTTGATCTGATGACTTCGGAAGATGCTAATAAGATTAGGGAAGTTTTTATACAGACATTTCGTGAGAAAAGGCCGATCGTTGACTTGGAAAACTGGAACCTTACAAAAGAAGGGAAAAAAGTTCTTCTTTTAACCAACGGGATTCCAATATTGAATGACAAAGCAGAGATTCTTGGATCCCGAGGAGTGAATAAGGACATAACCGAAAGAAAATGGACAGAAACCCAATTGAGGGAAAATGAAGAAAAATACAGGATGATTTTTGAATCCTTCCACGATGTTTATTATCGAACAGGCAAGGATGGTTTGGTCTCAGAAATCAGCCCTTCCGTTTTGAATCAATCCGGATATTCCCCTGATGAAGTTATCGGCCATCCTGTGATGAATTTTTATGAAAACCCCCTTGATTTTGATGTATTGATGGAAAAGCTGAAAGAGAAAGGATATGTAAACGACTACGAATTGAACCTTGTGTCAAAAGATGGGAGGAAAATACACACCTCGGTCAATGCAAGAACAATCTTTGACGAAAACCACAAGATTCTCGGTGTGGAGGGTGTTCTCCGCGATATCACCGAACGCAAACAAGCAGAAGAATTGATTAAAAAAAGCGAAGAACATTTCAAGAACATATTTAAAGAATCTCCGATAGGCATCGAGCTGTATAATTCAGCTGGGGATCTGATCGATGCAAACGAGGCCAGCCTGAACATTTTTGGCATCCAGAACATCGGGGGATCGAACAGGCTCAACCTGTTTCAAAATCCCAACTTGCCCGAAGAAGCAAAAAATAAACTGATCAGAGGGGAAATTGCAAGATACGAAACCCTGTATGATTTTGAGAGAATCAAGGAATTCAACATATACGAAACCTCCAAACATGGTTCAATCTATCTTGATGTTTTGATAACACCTATCGGAAAAAATGATAAAAATAATCCCGGAGGCTACTTGGTCCAACTCCAAGACATCACCGAACGTAAGATAACAGAAGAAGCCCTGCAAAAAGAAGCGGCCAAACTTTCGGCCATGATATCCGGAATGGAAGAGGGAGTTGTCTTTGCTGACAGAAATAACATTGTCGTGGAAGTGAATGATTATTTCCTCAGACTAACAAAAAGAGAAAAAGTTGATGTCATCGGTCAAAGTTTATGGGATTTCCACACCGGAATTTCTGCCGATACAATAAAAAATCATATAGAAAATTTTCGAGTTTCCCCTAAATCTCAACCAATAATCATACAAAGGCCTTTGTTCGGATTGGAAACGATCATGCGTCTGCAGCCTATTTACTTCAAAAACCGGTACGAGGGCCTTATCGTGAACCTGATAGATGTAACTCAACTTGTATCGGCACAAAAAAAAGCTCAAGGAGCCGACCAGGCAAAAAGCGAATTTCTTGCCAATATCAGCCATGAGATCCGCACCCCGATGAACGGCATTTTGGGCATGACGGACCTGGTCCTCGAAACGAATTTAACCCCTGAACAAGAAGAATACATAACGGGAGTCAAGAAATCAGCTGAATCCATGATGACCCTCATCAATGATCTGTTAGATTTCACAAAAGTGGAAGCGAATAAAGTGGAATTGGAAACAATCAAATTCAATGTCCATGATTTTGTCTATGAAACAGTGGCTCCACTCGCGCTTGACGCCTACAAGAAAAAAATAGATTTGATCTGTGATGTTCCTCCTTCGATGAATCTCGAGGTTATCGGCGATCCGGCTCGATTGAGGCAAATTCTCGTTAATCTCATTTCCAATGCGATTAAGTTTACCAAAGAAGGTGAAGTGGTCGTATCGGTCAAAGAAGAGCTAAAAACAGCCGAGGGCATTTCCCTCCAATTCACCGTTCGAGATACTGGCATTGGAATCGCCAAGGATAAACAACAAATCATATTCAATGCTTTTGCCCAGGCTGACGGTTCCATGACGCGCAAATTTGGCGGAACAGGTTTAGGCCTCTCGATATCCAGGCAGTTTACCGAATTGATGGGCGGCCGCGTCTGGGTGGAAAGCGAGGTCAACCAAGGAAGTCAATTTCATTTCACGGTCAAGTTGGGTCTGGATCCGGATGCCCCTGGACCACAAGAGGAGGCAGAATCTTTCCAATTCGACAACACACCTGTGCTTGTTGTCGATGACAACGCCACGATAAGGCTTATCCTTAAGAAAATGTTGAAAAATTGGGACATAAATGTCGTGGAAGCAGAGAGTGCTGAGGAAGCGTTAACACTTATCGACAAGGCCGAAAGAGACGGCACTCCGTATTCTCTTTATCTCATCGATGCTTATCTTCCAGGTATGGAAAGTTTTATCTTGCAAGATCACATGAGACACAATCCGGACATGGCTAAATCCACTGTCATGTTGCTGGCCTCAGCCAGCCATAAAGGCGATGTAGCCCCATGGCAGAAGCTTGGCTCTCAGGCCTTTGTTACCAAACCCATTAGGAGTTCCGCAATCCAGGAAGTCGTCAAGACAATACTCAGAGATTCCCCTGATGCAAAATCACGAGATGAACAGGGAACGGTACCTGTCCAAGATGAAACAAGCCCTTCTCCTCAGATCTATGGGGATACAACATCGAAAGAAATAAATCCTGAGTCTACAGAAGAAGAAAGAGCACCCGATAAGCCTATCAACTCCTACCGAGTTCTCATCGCTGAGGATAACATCGTGAATCAAAAAGTGGCCTATTTCATGCTCGAAAAACAGGGGCACCTGGTGACAGGTGTGAGGGACGGAAAGGAAGCGGTCGATGCGATGGATAAAGGTATCTTCGATGTGATCTTGATGGATATCCAAATGCCCAATATGAATGGATTCGAAGCCACCGCAGCTATCAGGGATAAAGAAAAAAATTCAGACAAGCGCACACCCATCATAGCCATGACAGCCCACGCCATGAAAGGAGACAGGGAGATGTGCCTAGAAAAGGGTATGGACGATTACGTCCCGAAACCCCTCAAAGCAGATGAACTTCTCACCAAAATCGAGGAGGTCGTCCAAAAAATCGGCAAGGCGTAAAAATAAAATTGCAAAGATGGAAAAACAAGCATTAAAGAAAAAAGATCAGGTCATAAAAGTTTTGATTGCAGAGGATAATGCTGTTTCGGCAAAAATCTTGCAAAAAAATATCAACGATTGGGGCTACGAAGTTGTTTTAGCCAAAGACGGAAAAGAGGCCTGGTCATCTCTACAAAATGAGGGGATAAAGCTCGCCATCCTTGATTGGATGATGCCAGAGATAAACGGTATCCAATTGTGCAAAAAAATCCGGCAAAACGATCACCTTGGAAAAGACCAGGAATATACCTATATCATTCTTTTGACAGCCAAGGATGAACAAAAAGACCTTATTAAAGGTTTTTCAGCCGGGGCAGATGACTATATCAGAAAGCCCTTCAATCAACTCGAATTGAAGGCCCGGCTAAAGACAGGAAAACGAATCATCGATTTACAAAAACAGCTTCAGGAACAAGCCTCCCGCGATAGTTTGACGGAGATCTGGAATCGCAAACGAATGTTTCGTATTCTTGACAAAGAGATCAATCGTGCAAATAGGGATAATTTGCCTGTGGCTATAATCATGATCGATATCGATAAGTTTAAATCGATTAACGATTCCCACGGGCACCAAGTCGGCGATTTAGTTCTCAAAGAGGTTACCCACGTCCTGAAAAAGAGCGTACGTAATTACGATGAGATCTGCCGATACGGAGGAGATGAACTTCTCATCATCCTCCCCAATTGCAATGTGGCCAAAACGGAATCCATCGCAGAACGGCTCAGGCAAAATATGAACAAACATAGGATAGATAGCGATACAGTTTCTCTGAATGTCACATTAAGCTTCGGAGGCGCTTCTACAGAAAGCTATTCTTCGGATATCACATCAGAAGCACTCATCATGGCCGCGGATAAAGCTCTTCTCGAAGCTAAAAATAAAGGCCGCAATCGTGTGGTTTTGAAAAAAAAAATAGAGGACTAGATGTGAATCAAAATGTCAGACATGGATAATCTAAGAAACTCGGGATCGATCGATATGGATTCTGTTTTGGAAAGAGTCGGAGGAGATGAATCGTTTCTCCGAGAACTGTTCGATATTTACGTCGAGGACTTCATCGAAAAATACCCGCAGCTCGAACAAGCCATATCGAAGGGTGACTTCAATAACATCAAAGAAATCGGGCACAGTCTCAAAGGTTCTTCCGGGAATTTGAGCTTAACCGGCCTTCATGAAACGGCTTATGGTATCGAATTATCAGGGAAAGAAAACGATATTGAACAGGCCAAACTCTACTTCATCCGTCTGAAAGAGGAATTCAAGAAATTCAAAGATTTCCTCCCTCCAGAAAAAAGACAGAATATCGAACTAAAAATGCCGAACATGGAATAAAATGTCCGAAGAAAAGAGTCCGAAAGATACCATCCCGATTGATTTGTCAACCGTGCTGGATAGAATCGGCGGGGACGAGGCTTTTCTCCAAGATCTGATCGACATCTTCATCGAAGATTTTATCGGAAAATATGCAAAACTCAAGCTGGCGATCGAAAAGAGCGATTTTAAGGCAATAAAAGAAATCGGGCATAGTCTTAGAGGTTCCTCTGGGAATTTGAGTTTAACCTGGCTCTATCACACTTCAACAAATATGGAACTATCGGGCAAAGAAGAAAATATCGAACATGCAAAACTTCTTTTCATACAACTGAACGAAGAATTCGAAAAACTCAAAAATTATCTTCCTCCCGAAAAAAGGTTATCAACCGACCAAAAATGGAAAGGTTTCATCTGTGAAGATCAGCCTGTCCGATCGCGAGAAAAACCGGAAAAGAACTCCGATGTTACTATTCTTGCGGCAGATGATTCCGTTCCCAATCAGGTTTTGATAAAGTTTTACGCCACACAAGCTGGTTTTCAGATCGATATAGCTCGGGATGGAAGAGAAGCCGTGGATTTATTCCGAAAAAAGGCTTATTCAATCATCTTTTTGGATATCCATATGCCCGAGATTGATGGCTTCGAAGCTCTCAACCAGATGCGTCAGATCGAAATCGAAAATATCCTTCCAAAAACCCCTATCATCGCCCTTACAGGCTCCACATTTCAAGAAGAAGGGACAACATGCTTAGATGCGGGATTTGACGATTTTGTCGAAAAATCCTCTCTTCAGGGAACTTTGGCAGAAACTATCCAGAAACATTTGCACTCTGCACACATTCAGGTTGACAAAATTCAGCTCGATAAATCCATCCTGCCTTTGATCCCTGAATATCTTGAAAACAGGAAAGAAGATATCCAAAGAATTAAGTTTGCTCTTGAAAAACTAAATTTTAACGTAATCGAAGACCTGGGTCACAAGATGAAAGGATCGGGAAAATGTTATGGATTTGAGAAGATTAGCATGCTAGGTCACAGGATCGAAGCGTTTGCCAAACAAAAAAAAGCCGGCGAGATCGAAGAATCTGTAGGACAGATGCAGGATTATCTATCCAACCTCCAACTCAAAAAACCTGGATTATTCATCAGCCATTTTGACTGATTCAATAAGTTTTGCAATATATCTCTCCCCTATCTCTTCGAATCCATCTGAAATTTTCATCACACCACACAGGATGTTATCGACTTGAGCGAGATAAATGTTGTGGTAATACCTGTCTTTTATTTGAAATCCTAAAGGAATCTTTTGTACGGATGCGGCTCCTTTCGCCTCAAGATATTTTTTCAACATTTCCGTGGCTTCTTCTGGATTTTTTCCCTCGATCAAAAAACAATCAAAAGAGAGATCCTTCATTTTATAGCTGACAAAATAACCGTCATGAAGAAATTTATAGCCCATGACGTTTCTAAGGATGAATTTTTCTGTATTTGGGATTTGACCTTCTTTAGGCAACGTTTTTAAATAAACGGGAAACCCCTCCTTGTTTTCCACTCGATTCACAATCCCTTCAGAAAAAGAGCGGAGCCACTTTACGCTCCTATCTTCGCAATCAAAACAGAGAAGCTTTACATAATAGCGGCCAACAAGAAAATTCAGGGCTCCTTCTTCCATGTAACCCTGAGTTCCTAAAATCAAGAACTCATTATCCGGATAACGCTCAGCGCTGTATATGCCGAAAGAGTTTTTATGATTTCCCATGTCATAAATTTCCACAGCGATAGAATCAGAGGAATCGCTTTTTTTGTACTCTGCTACGATCAACTCTTTGAAATCATAAGATAGATATATCTCAGCCGCTCCATTTATGTATTCAAACAGGGACTCGGGAAAATAGGTTTGGGAGGATCCAAAGGTTTTCATTTCTTCCACAACAGGGAGAATATCTTTCAAGAAGACTTGGGCCTCTTGATCTGTATGACCGCCAAAAACTCCCAACACAAGAAAGACCACCAGGCTGCCGCACACGATTCCTTTTTTTTGTCCACGCATAGCAAATCTCATATCAAAAACTCCTTCTGAAATTTTTCAGTAAATATTGTCTTATCATTTTGCCAGATTTCGAAATAAAATGAAATGGCAACATCCCATTAGGTACCATTCTATTCCGCCCAAAATGGTTCAAGCCTTCTGTTTTCAGTAGGATGGTACCTATTGGGACATCCCCTATTGACAGGGACAGGCGGAAAGAGTAATTTGAAATCAGAGAGAGAATAGGCCGTATCAAGAAGCAAAAAATGTCGAATGTGGTCATTATAAAAGGAAGAAACATTTTTTCTCCAGGCAATGAAATCAACGATAAAATTCTTGCACACATGTACGCACTGGGGCTCACCACCTTGACCGGACAGGCCAACTTGAAAGATTGCTTCCACAGCTTTCTTCCGGTAAGGGGTAAAATCGGCATCAAAATCAACACCATAGGAGGAAAAGGCATATCTACGCGCCCAAACGTAGCCCTATGCCTTGCTAATTCTTTGTCAGAAAATCACGGTGGGGACGGGGAAATTATCCTATGGGATCGCACAAACAGAGAGCTGAGAGAGGCTGGGTACAAGCTAAATTGGAATCGAGGGGGAATCAAGATTTTTGGAACGGATACCCAGGGGATCGGCTACAACCGGAACATCGTTTCGCACCTCAACATCGGCAGCCTTTTTTCTTCCATTCAAGCAGATCAAATTTCTTCCTCTATAAGCCTTGCTATCCTCAAAGATCATGGATTGGCAGGAGTGACCGCTGGGATGAAAAACTATTTTGGCTCTGTGCATAATCCAAATAAATACCATGACACGAACTGTGATCCCTATGTGGCTGAAGTTTTCGATACAAATCCCATCAAAAAAAAACACAGGCTAAGCATTTTAGATGGACTGATCATCCAATACCACAGAGGCCCGTCTTACCACTCCCGTTGGGCAGAAAAAAAGGGAATGCTGATTTTCAGTTTCGATCCTGTGGCTGCTGACACAATAGGATGGAAGATCATCGAAAAATTAAGAGCAAAAAAGGGACTCCCTTCCTTGCAAGAAGAAAACAGAGAACCGAGGTATTTAAAAACAGCCGAAAAAATGGGCTTGGGAAATGCAGATTTCGAAAGGATAAACATCAAGGAACTAGAATTATAGAATGAACAGACGGAATTTCCTGAAGACCGCCGGAGCTGCCGGCACGTTGACCTGCTCGGGATTGGCTTCCATGCTCACCGAGATGCATGCTTTCTCCCAAGAATCCAACCTCTCCAAGATCGAAGCCCGTTTTTATGAAAAACTTACCGATAGAGAAATCGAATGCAATCTCTGTCCCCGACAATGTAAGCTGGGAGATAAGGAACGGGGCTACTGCGGAGTCAGGGAAAACATCGGAGGGACATATTACACCCTTGTTTATGGGAAGGCTTGCGCCTCTCATATCGACCCAATCGAAAAAAAACCCTTGTTCCACTTTCTGCCATCGAGTAATGCGCTATCCATCGCGACAGCGGGGTGTAATGTGAACTGCAAATTCTGCCAAAATTGGGAGATATCTCAAGTGAGACCCGAGCAGATCCGTCATTTCGATTTCCCCCCTGAGGCCGTCGTCCTCATGGCTGAAAAGAACAACTGCCCTGTCATAGCCTATACCTATTCCGAGCCGGTGGTGTTTTATGAATACATGTTCGACACATCCCAGATGGCACACAACAAAAACATCAAAAACGCCGTAATCACGGGAGGGCACATCAACCCAGAACCTTTGGTAGAATTGACAAAGGTCGTGGATGCTATCAAAGTTGATTTAAAGGCATTCTCCCAGGAATTTTACTCCCAGTATGTACGAGGCGAGCTCAAGCCAGTGCTCGAAGCGATCAAAATAATCGCAAAAAGCAACGTTTGGTTGGAAATTGTCTATCTCGTTATCCCTACGCTCAATGATAAAACTTCAGATATCCGAAAATTATCCCGATGGCTACTCAAGGAAGTAGGCCCGGACATTCCAGTTCATTTTTCCAGGTTTCATCCTATGTATCTGATGAAAAATCTCCCCCCCACACCCATCTCGACATTGGTCGAAGCACATCAAGTTGCCAAAGAAGAAGGCCTCCGGTATGTCTACATCGGAAACGTGCCCGGCCACAAATATGAAAATACATACTGCTCGAACTGCCAGAATATGATTATCGAAAGAATCCAGTATCATATCCGGAAAATCGATATAGTGGAGGGCAAGTGCAAATTCTGTGAAAATCCCATTCCCGGAGTTTGGGCTTAGAAAACACGCATGAAAGATCAGTTGCCTCCTTTCCTATTGGGTTTCCTCGCCCTTTCCTTCCAGATTTTCCTCATAAGAGAATTTTCTGTCCATTTCTACGGGAATGAAATCACTTTTGGCTTTATTCTCGCCTCGTGGTTCCTATGGGGAGGATTGGGAAGTCTATTTGCCTCAAGGATCCGGTGGAATGTCTCCCGCCTTCCATATATTTATTATCTTGTCATCCTCGTATTTCCGGTTTGTCTGATTATCTTGCGATTTTCACGCTTTTTTCTCCACACTCTCCCAGGCGAAATTACGGGAATAGCTCCGATGCTTTTCTTTTCTCTGGCTCTATCATTGATCATCAGCTTTCCTCTCGGTATGACCTTTGTACTCAACGCAATATTTCTTAAAGGAAACGTAACGCAAGTTTATTTGATGGAGTCTCTGGGATCCGCATTTGCAGGAATAACTGTTTATTTTTTCTTCATCCGTGTCTTTTCAAATTGGCAGGCGACCGTTGTCATCGGCGCTCTTGTTTCCCTGACGATATTCCTCACCATGCGTTACAGAAAACAAAAAATCTGTTTTCTTTTTGTTCTCCTCTTCCTGGCGGCCTTTTGGATCTTCGATCTCCCGAGTCAAAAAATCTACTGGCGGCCTTTTGAAATGATCGAGAGCACGGACACTCCCTTCGGAAAGCTTCAGGTTATCCAAACAAAAGAAATCCTCTCCTTGTATAACAATGCTCTTTTGATCTATTCCTTCCCGAATCTTGCCTCAGCTGAAGAATCCGTTCATTTCGCCCTTCTGCAGAGGCCTCAAGCAAAAAAAGTGCTTCTCATCGGCGGAGGAGCCGGTGGTACCCTGAGCCAGGTATTAAAGTACCCGAAAGTCCAGGTCGATTATGTCGAGCTCGATCCGGAAATAATCCGTTTATCCTTAAAGTACCTCCCTCAACAAGAAAGAGATGCGCTCAAGAATCCGAGGGTTCAGATCTTTTTCCAAGACGGACGAGCCTTCCTGAAAAAAGCTGCTGCACACTATGACGCTATCATTCTCAACCTTCCTGATCCATCCACTGCACAGATCAATAGATTTTACACGAGGGAATTTTTTTCCCACGTCAAAAAAAAACTTGAACCGGATGGGGTATTCTCCTTCCGAGTTTCTTCAGCCGAGAATTACATCAGTGATGAACTACAAAATTTCCTGGCCTCCCTCTACTTCACTTTAAAAGATGTTTTCCCTGAAATCGAGATCGCTCCTGGGGATTCCAACATCTTTCTGGCAAGTTCAGCTCAGATATCTCTCGATCACCAAGAACTTTCTCGAGAAATCGACCGTTTAGATTTGAAAAACACTCATATCAGCGCCTATTCTCTGTTCTCCCGCCTTAGCCCGTCTAGGATGAGCATGTTAAAAGATAAAGTCAACCAGGGCAAAAAATCGATCAACCTCGATCTAGTCCCGATCAGCTATTACTACAATTCTGTTTTGTGGAGTTCTCAATTCCAAACCCTGGAGTCATCGCTGATTCGTTTTGCCTCTCGAATAGGACGATTTTGGTTGCTCGATGTCCCTATGATCGGATTGTTGCTCCTTATGTTTTTGTTAGGATTGCAGCGCAAAAAATCACCCTTCCTTCTTCTTCCTTTGGCTGTTATGGGGCTGACGACCATAACCATCGAGATTATCATGCTCATTGCGTTTCAGACATTCTATGGATATCTCTATCATAAAGTTGCGCTTCTTTTTGCCTCTTTCATGGTCGGCCTTTTTTTAGGAGCATTTCGGGGAAAAATGAGAAAGAAAAAGGGATATCTTGAACTTCTCATCCTTCAGTTTGGATTTATCCTGATATTATTCCTGTTGATTTTATGGTTGGAGGCCCAACCCGTTGAAATTTTCTTTTTTCTTTACCTTATTTTCTTGGGGTATCTAGGGGGGGATTTATTTGTCGTTTCCAATCATTTATACCTGAAAGAGAAAACGAATTATGGAGTCGGTTATGGGCTGGATTTGTTGGGATCCTTTTTGGGAGCCCTGGCAGTCTCTTCTTTGCTCATACCGCTTTTTGGGTTGCCTCTTTTGGCAAAGTATATTTTGTTGGTTAACTCCTTCTGTTTTATCTTTCTGCTCTGGGGACTGAAAAAACAATAATTCAGGCGTTTTAGACTGGATTATTTACCAGTTGAGTTGGCTGCAACGGCGAGGAAGTGATCCATGAAGCTGTATTGGAATACTGCGATTGGATTACAACGAAGCCGGTGTAGTGAAATCGACTGGCCCGGAGGGTAAAAACTGTTGATGCCAACCCTCCCCACCTCTGCTTTTAAGATATTAAAAATTTGTCTTGTTTTATTGAAAAATTGAATCTGCCTCTTTTATAAATAATTCAGGCGTTTTGGACTGGATAATTCACGAGTCAAGATTGCTGTAGCGGCAAAGAAGTAGCCCATGAAATTGTAGTGAACTACTGCGAATGGGCTGCAATGTAGCCGATGCAGTGAGATTGGCTCGCCTGAAGGGAAAAAATCGTTGTTTATGAGATTTTTTAGGATTAAAAATTTTAGTTGTCTTAGTGAAAAATGGAATCGACGATTTTTATGAATTATTCAGGCTATTATTCTTGACAGGTATGGCTTATTGTGCTTTACTGTAATGTTTTTATTTCTATCTATAACACATAATAAAAACTGTATGTTATAAGAATTATTTTATACGCGAGTCATCCAAATGCGCATTAATCTTTCTCGTAAAAAAAATAGGGATTCTTTCGTAGACAAGGTTCAGGAGCTTAGCGGACAAAATCTTCTCGCGTGTTATCAGTGCGGCAAATGTTCGGCCGGCTGTCCTGCCGTCGACGAGATGGACATTCTACCGAATCAAATCATCCGCTTCGCACAACTGGGTCTCAAAGAGGAGCTTCTTGCTTCCAAGGCTATCTGGATCTGTGCCTCTTGTTTGACCTGCAATGCCCGCTGCCCAAAGGGAATCAATATTGCGGAAGTTATCGAAGCCTTGCGCCAGATCTTGCTGCGCAACAGAGAAGACCATCTCAAGATCGAAAAACTTTCTGATAAGGAAAAAGAAGACCTTCCTCCCATCGCTCTTATCTGCAGCATGAGGAAATTCACATCATAAGCATCTTCAATGACAGATAAACCCTATAATCCCAAAAACTTAAGGAATAATAATGAAAATATGCTATTATCCTGGCTGCACATTAAAAAATCACGCAAAAAACTTTGAAGACTCAACGATATGCTCTTTAAATACCATCGGTGTTGAAGTCGAAGAACTCAACCGCTGGAACTGCTGCGGGACCGTCTTTTCTCTAACCACAGATGATTTGATCCATCACGTCGCCCCTATCCGCAACCTCATCCGAGCCAAAGAAGCCAACTACGACAAGGTGATGACTCTCTGCTCCATGTGTTACAACACCCTGAAAAGGGCCAATGAACGCGTAAAATCCGATCCCGACAGTCTGGATGTACTGAACAACTTCATGGACAGGGAAGAAGTCCAATATGAGGGAGATGTCCAGGTTTTTCACCTGTTGGAATTCTTGAAGGACGAGATAGGATTCGAAACCCTTGCGGAAAAAGTCATCAAGCCGCTAAAAAAACTCAAGATAGCCAGCTATTATGGGTGTCTTTTGGTCCGGCCGAAAGAAATCGGGCTTGACGATATGGAAAATCCATCAATCCTCGATGATCTTATGGAAATAATCGGGGCTGATCCTGTGGATTTTCCTTACAAGACGGAGTGTTGTGGCGCCTATCAGACTGTCGATAGACCGGATATCATCGCGGACAGGACAAACCGGATTCTCACTTCTGCAAAGGACCAGGGCGCGGAAATCGTGGTTGTCAGCTGTCCCCTTTGTGCTTTCAACCTGGACCAAAGACAGAAACAGACGATTGAAAGATACCCGGAATTCAAACATATCCCGGTGTTGTATTTCACGCAACCACTGGCCATTGCCCTTGGTTGCCCGGAAGAGAGTCTAAGGTTCGACCTTAATTTTATAGATCCTAAACCTATCTTGCAGGAAAAAGGATTAATCTGAGGAACAAATGGTTTATTTTGGTAATCTAAAACCAATCAAAGGCAAAATTCACATCAATAAAGACAGATGTAAGGGATGTGCATTCTGTGTTGAATACTGTCCCAAAGACGTCCTTGAAATGTCCGAGGAGTTCAATGTCAAGGGCTATCATCCTCCTTTTGTGAAGGATGAGGATGCATGCCTGTATTGCCAGCTTTGCGAATCCATATGCCCTGAATTTGCCATTTTTGTAACCATCAAGGAAGAGGAGGAAGAAGGTGAAAAAGGTGAAAGCAGACCCTAGGGGAGTTTTAAC